>ENA-OPJV01000457-OPJV01000457.1-human-gut-metagenome-genome-assembly--contig:-NODE-457-length-15596-cov-1.449456_pt1 | contig 15596 bp, 18 predicted proteins | sample MGYA00241772_ERZ501669 | MGnify/ENA primary metagenome ERZ501669 (study PRJEB25962, sample SAMEA2042290) | human gut metagenome | biome: human gut; feature: human-associated habitat; material: faeces...
CAGGAAAGCACCACTCACAAGTACGCTCATCAAAGTAAACCTTCTCCTGAAGATAGCGAAACATGTCAACAATGACATGATTATACTCATTGCCCCAACGAGGACCACTCATGGCGGTAACAACATTGAAACCACCACCAAAGGCATCCACAAATAACTGATCCGGCGAACGCCTACGAGACTCCAAGATTGGAATTATCTGCTCAAGGACGCCTCCCTTGCTACCCATGTAAACCACTGTAAATCTGTGTTTTATAAAGTTTAACTAAACCTGAACTTCAAATTGGACAAAAACTGCTCCGTAAGATCATTAAAGGGCATGTCTGGAAACATTAACGTAACACGCTTCCCATAACTGTTATAAAATGACTGAACCTTAGAACCAGCACGAAAACCCGTGTTCATCTCCTTGCCAAAATCATTATCACAACAATAAGAAATATCATCAAACAAGGACAATACAATATGAGTAGCTTTCCGATTGCCTGCCAATGACGTAAAGCCTAAGACATTCCGATCTGGAAAACACATCTTAGCAGATAGGTAATCAGAAACACCCTCGGTGATAATAACAGAGCGATCCTGAAGATTCAATAACGAAAGACCTACAAGCCCAAAATGATCTATAACCGTATCCTTAACCTTTGAACCAACGGAGCGCGTATACCAAAAAGATACCCGCGCTCCAGATGGATTAGGAAGCCGCTCGATCACATCTACAGAAACACTATCCGTAATCAGGTTATTACGAACCTCAACACCTCCGCGAACCCCGCCCCACAACTCCAGTAACTGAAGCCACTGGTAATTCTTAAGACGAAAACCATCCGGAAGACGAATATGATCAAGCGGCAAAAACATGACAACTACTCTGACGCCTCGCCTGAAACCCCAGCAGCCTCAGCAGACGGTGAAACAACAGGCTCCAAGTAGTAGAAGCCACCCCAACGACTCCTACTCTTGAATACGTCGCCGACGAGGTGCTGAACCTTATTCTTGATGACACGCAAATTGCGAATCTCGACCTCTAACTTCGTGCACAAGTCCGTAACTCTCACACGATCCCCAACAGGAACCTCCGTCAAAAGACGCCAGAAAGAAGCCTGCATGTGCGTAAAGTCAACACTCACACCATCCTTCAAAACAACACTCTCACGATCAACACTTCTTGCCATAATTTAAAACTTTTGTTAAAATAAAATCTATAAAGACATCCAAAATGGACTCCAAGCCTGCGTAAGGACAATATGGGAACCGAAGCTCCCCATACTGTGCGCCGCAAGAGCCGCTAAGTATGCTCTCTATGAACAACGTAGAGTCATCTGGAATTCGTATGAGACGTATAAACCCAAACACTCCTAAGTCATCCCAACCGAAGCACACTCGACCTACCGTCGAAGCATCAAGATGGATCGAAGGCAACTGTGGCTGCACAATCAGAACATCCATCAACTCCCACCGCAAGCGACGACGCAACTCGAGCTCAAAATCCATGACACAAAAATAAGTAGAATAAAATTCATAAGCAAATTGTATCTATTACATTGACGCTAAAAAAGACTTACTAAGACACTCCTCGCACAACGTGAACCCTTTGCCAGAACCCACATCAAACACTGCAGGACGACCACAACACTTACAAGAATGAAACTCTCGGGAACGCAAGGTAGTAACGCAATCAACTGCAGTACCCCTAAAAAGCTTGTTCGGGTGAACACGCTTCGGACGTAAAACCGCCTGAATGTAATACCACGGATTACAACGCACCGGAATAACAAAGGCGCCCTTAGAACCACCGCGACCGTCTGAGACAACCAATGGGGCGGAAAGTGGCCCTGACTTCAACATATACGGCTTATACTTATCACCCTCCAAATGTAAGGTAGAACCATCATACTTAGGAAGCACAAAAGACCAAACGTCCATAGGCAAATCCGACCGGAAAGAAAACAGATTCAAATCATCTAACGAAATTGGAATATCAGAAACATCATCTGAAACCCCAAGAACCTCAAAGGACACACTACGGGAATTTAACCCCTGAAAAAACTGCCAAACAGCCGAAACATCATTATAAGACCGAAACTCCAAGTCCACAAGCTGGCTCCCGCCAACATCCCAATGACTATCCGGATAACTCTGACCATAAAGAGAATTAACCTGCGACACCCGAATAAAAGAATCACAAAGACCCTGATTACACCTTAAAAGACTTGACGCAAAAAGATGCGACGTGGCGCGCGGATTTAGAATTCTGCCATAGGACGTCCTCTTTAATCTGAAACGCAGAATATGGGCCGCCTCTGGCTTCTTGTGGGCCTTTATATCGTCGGCGGAGATGGTCGAAGGCAAAGAACGACGAGACGCAAGACCCGAACGCCCGCAGGCATGGCAATCTGAAACACGAACACCCGGAGAACCTGAAAGAAAACCATCAGATCCTAACGAGACATCCGCAAACTGAAAGACCGGATTATTCGAAACCAAAAAAGACGAACAAACACCCCTACACGAATCGGTGCGCAAACACCGAGGCATGCTGAAATCCGGAAAACCTGACGACGAAAGACCCTTACGCTCCTGATACCGACGAACGCCATCCAAGCTCGTATGAACCCAATGCAACAACGATATGTAACCATTAAATGAACGCTTATCGAAGAAGCCGGACTCATCACTACCAATCATAGTACGAAGAGACTTAAAGAAAGGCAAGTCGCGTAAAGACCGCAGCTTATACAAGTTCGAACCCGACGCAACCTCCCGATGAAGCAACGGAGTCAGACGACGACCAAAGGACACCAAAGCCTGCTCAAGCAGCGTGCTATAACGATAACCATTAACCTCAAAACGAACACCAAGCTCGTCCGTGAACCGAGAATACCACTCAGACGAAATCCACTGACCGTCGTCAAAACTAAGACGGGCAGCACGCTTCTCAATACACTCCAAAGGCGTCAACGGATACTGAACCAAAGGCGTAGCCTTAAACCGTATAGGTAACTTGCCCCCACGACTTGCAGCATATGTAAGCCAACGCTTCGTAAAAGCATAAAGCCACTGCCAGTCCGACTCCTCCTCGTAACCCGAAAGAACAAGACCAATCTTAATATCCAAGCAACCCCTATGAATCATGAAGCGCATATAAGACTCCAAAGCCTCCTCCGAAAGACCCTTATTATAAAGACTGTTCCATATCCGAGGACTAACACCCTCAATAGGAGCCGTACCACGACGAAAACCCAAAGCAAAAAGAAGCTCCATAGCATCTTCGTCCCTCCCAAGCTCCTCCATGCGCATATTGCTGAACGTAACCGTAGGAAACACACCCTGAACCTTAGCTACCGTGCCCTTCCAATCCGTCAAATAGTTGAGATTATAGGCAGCGAGCTTAACCGTATCCGACGCACTCCGAAGCTTAGCAACACGCGCCATAGAAACAATGGTATCCTGAGACTCCTCCTGTAAGCCACCCGCAAGATGACCCTCAGCACAGAAAGAACAGTTACCCGCAAAACCACAACCCTCGGCGGCCGAAACCATAGCCAAATTGGTATTACCACCATTGCCGCGAATATAACCCGCAGCAGCCCCAAGTAAACCCTCTGGCTTGGACGACCCCAAACAAAAGGCGGCATGATCTGGAGCATCCTCACGAACACGACGTGTAGACACAATTCTATTACCGGACCACTCAAAAGAATAAGCCTGCGGCTGGTAAAAACAAAAAGCACCTCGACTATGCCACAAGTAACTCAAATATTGATCCACCGTAGTAGTAGACCGTGGAAAAAAAAACATAGCATCAAATAGAAGCTTCTCGTCCCACGTCTGACCCAAATACATGAAATCTAAGTAACTACAGCGACCATCTCCAAGAGAGCCAAACAAAGCATCTGCATAAACAACAGACGCACCTCCAGCATAAATAAGAGGAACATCGGTACGACCATTCCGCTCCGTGTACGACAACGGAATAGGCCTATCGCACCTGCTGAACGTAGCAAGCATCCACGGAACAACAGGAATCTCATAAAGACACGAAATACTAAAACCAACAATGTCGAAATGAGACGGATCAAGATGAGACGAAACACCAATAGCATAAGGAACCTGCTCCTTATCATACCAGCGGATATCATCCCTATGTGGTAGAAACGCAAAGTCTATAAATACATCCGGACAGCAGGTCTTAACCCAGTCGAGTAAAACCGTAGGGGTCATCGAATGAGTCTTATCAAAAGACGACGACGGAAAGACTATAAGCAACTTCAGATTAGACGCAGCATAAGCGTCCATAGACATCAGACCTGCATCCGGGTTGTAAAACTCACACCCGTCATGCAAGACTGACTTGTAACTCTCTATAAACCGCTCGCTACGTGTCACCGCTTATTGAAGTGATAAGATAAACCATAGAGCCCATTACATGGGCTATCATCCAAAGTGTAGCCATAATCCCACATGGTGTTAATCTGAGCCTGCGTAGGATAACCAACACACATAGGATGACGATAAGAGGCATCAACCTGAACAGAAATATAACCTCGCTGAGTCATGTAATCATCCGGATGAGGAACAAAGGGAAAACGCTGCTGAGCAATGCATCTATGAAGAGACATAATGCTAACCGCTATGAGCTCCGAGGTATCACCATCCTCCGGCCTGTAGTACAGCACATTGCCATCCGGAGCAACCCAAAACTCGTTACGAATCCGATGCTCCGCCTCTAATAACCACTCGTCCTCAACACCCGTACCCATCTCCTAAGCTTAAAAAAAAACTACATATCCGACAAGTCGTAATCGCACGGCACGTAACCCCGAGACTCCAAAGCTGCGGCCATACGCGCCGCGCGCTCCATAGGCCAGTCATAACCCACAGTCTTCGGCAGAAGAAGCCACGCGGAAGACAACAACGTGTAAACCTCAGACTCGAAATCCACAGAACCGTCCGTCGGCCGAGAAAGCATGTACATGTAATGACCATCGGCGGACTTCCCAACCGACCGTCCGTAAGCATAAACGTTAACTACAAGACAATTTACATCGCCGAGACCATGCAACGTAGCATCTGAACTCTGAGGACTCCGACGAACCAAAACCCTGAGCTCGCAACCATCCGGATATTCGTCGTACTGACGCTCATCAAGATATCGATAAGCGTCTCTACGAATACAATAAGGATCATCGAAGGCAAGAACGCCGCAGATGCTACTGTCATCATCCGCACGGCTAATAGTCATGTTAGGACATACAGAAAGCCGCGCCAAACACATTCCAAAATCGTTTTTCATAAAATCAGTTCAAGGAAACCCACAAATCTTTAGTTTGCGGGAGGAATTGAACCACGATTCCCTCTTTGGTTAATAATTTTTCTTTCAAGCATTTGAATATTCAAATATTTTTGCTATATTTGCAGCATGAAACTGACATTGAAAATAAAACTTATCCCGTCCGAAGAACAACATCGGATTCTTCTTGAAACTCTCAAGGAGGCTAATGCTGCGTGCAATCAGATTTCTGACATTGCATGGCGGAACAGGACTTTCAATCAGTTCAAGCTGCATCACCTTTGCTACAATGACATACGCAATACCTTTAACCTTTCCGCTCAGATAGTTGTACGCTGCATAAGCAAGGTGGCGGACGCCTACAAACTTGACAGGAAACGTCAGCGTGTGTTCCGTGAATACGGAAGCATCAGCTATGACAGCAGGGTGCTTTCTTATTCCGGTCTGAACGTATCTATATGGACTGTAAGCGGTCGACAGAAGATGCCGTTCGTCTGCCACAACACCAACTATCTTCCTTACATCAAAGGGGAAGCTGACCTTGTGTTCAAGAAAGGCAAGTTTTACCTTTTTCAGACGGTAGAAGTCCCCGAAGAGAATATGGAAGATGTCGAGGAGTTTATCGGTTGTGACTTCGTAATCACCGATATTGTGTGTACATCCGATGGCAAAACCTTTTCCTCCGAATCTCTGAATCGTTACAGGGAAAAACAACGAAAAATCCGTAGTTCCATTCAATCCAAAGGCACGAAAGGCCGCATTCACGAATGCAAACGTGGCTGCGCCAAACTCTTGAAACGGCTTAAAGGGAAAGAAAGAACTACCGCGACGATAATCAACCACACCATTTCCAAACAAATCGTTATGGAAGCCAAAGTCAGAGGGCTTGGTATTGCCATAGAGGACTTGTCCAATATACGCTCCACCTCCAAACGCAGGAACAAGAGCTTTAGGAAAGAACTCAATTCGTGGAGCTTCCATCAGCTCCGCTCCTTTATGGAATACAAGGCGAGAATGGCAGGTGTACCTCTGGTTGTCGTGGAGCCAGCATATACTTCGCAGACTTGCTCTGTGTGTCACCATATCGGCACAAGAAGAAACAAGTCTTTCAAGTGCGGATATTGCGGAAACGATATGGATGCGGACGTTAATGCCGCAAAGAATATCGCTCTGCTTGGGGTTGTCGTAAACCAGCCTGAAAAATCGGGCATGTGGTCTTGCAATTTGCATATCACTGCTTAGGTTTAAAGCCGCTAAGTCTTTAGATTAGCGGTAGTTTACAGCACATTAAAATGGTATATAATCTCCAAAACTAAAATAGCTTCAACAATCAACAACACATGGCTCGACGTAAGCTCGAACGTAAGATATCGCAGCGAAGATCGTAATTCGGACACCAGCGATCACTGACTGCATCGAGTGTCATCAAGCGGTTCCGCGGAACCCCCTTAGGACTACGTGACAAGTAACGTACTGAGCAATAAACATAGCACACAGAGTAACCAAAGCATACACGATAGATGCTACCACGAAGGCAATCCCTATCGTGCTGCTTATCGTAACCATGCAAACCGCAAACGCACTTCACGGTAGCAGCAACCCCATGACCCGGAAAGCCTGCGGATATACATGTGGAGATAACAGAGCGGAGGATAGACTTCTCACTCTTAAACTCACTCCCTAACAAAGCAGGCGATAAAACTCTCGACAAAGATTCCATCTCGTAGCTAATTATACCACAAAGATAGAAACGTTAAATTAATAAAACAAATAAAAACCATGAAAAATTGCTTCTATCGCAAAAAAAGATGGATGGAGACATACGACTCCATCCACCATCGACTACATTTGCAAAGCTCCTAAAAGGAAGCTACTACCATAAACGTAAACTAATCCTTCTTAGGCTCGTAAGACTCCGGAGAAACATCAATACTCGGATAAGCTGCCTTAGCGGCATTAACGATCTTCTTAACAAGACCCGCAACATCAAGGTCGCCGGAATACCAAGTAGGTTTCTCCGTCATCTTATTCGCGTAAGCAATAGCCGCACGGGCGCGGGCAAGACTGTTCAGAGGATAGTGACACTTGCCGTCATTCACATCCGGAGAATCCTTCGGGAAAATACAATCCGTCCGAGAAGCATCCGACGAGTCTACAACCCACTTCATCGAAGAAGCATAGTAAGGATCATCTTTATGCTCCTCGACAAAAGACTTAGCCTGTGCCAGATTGCGGTCGTAATCCTCCTTAATCAACTCGGAAATTGAATGATTCTTACCATTGGGCGAAAAATACTCAATCCCATACAAATCACGACCCTTCTCATCCTTCTTGCCAAGACTACCCAAATAACCAATAGTCTGACCAATAGACATCAAATCCACACCATCCCAGTTAATCGTATCGGATGTCTTCGCCCAATCGGCATCCTGATACGGATTCACAACACCCGGACGAACAAACTCCGGAGTAAGACCCGACTCCGAAACATAAACACTATCGGAGACATGATCCTGATCAGAAACCATCGCCGAATCTGCAACTCCAATATTGGCCTTCTTTACACTCTGAACAACATCGATAAAGTCATAGGCATCATCTGCTGCCTGCACAAACCAAAGAAGTGCCAAAAGAGACTCAACCTTCTTGTAAAAGTCAAAAGGTACGACAGTTTCATAAGGATCAGAATCAGCATCTGACGGATTCTCGTAAGAGTAGAATACAATCTTATCCGGATACAACGAAATATGACCCTCATTGCCGTCGCCAAGCTTGTAGTAACCGGAAACAAGGTCCTTAGTATCATCCTCGACTGTAAAAGCACTATCCTCACGAAGACGCTTAGAAACTGTATCGAACCACAACGAACGATCGGTATCTCCTGATACTGAAATCTTAGTATCTCCGTCGGAAACAGCAGAGGCACCAATCCGTTGGCCCTGATACCACCGAGCTGGGGTCGAGTCTTCAACCTTCCCAAGCGACGCCAAATCACCATACACATGGGACGCCTTAGCGTCAATGCCGTAATCAAATCCATGACGCTTGCCATCTGACGTCCGAGCCTCAACCGTAATCTTAGGCTCCTTGTCCTTATTGTAAGCCTTAACACTCACAATAGCACCTCCGAGGTCCTTCAAATCCAAAGTGATACCCTTAATCTCTGCAGGCTTGCCGGAAACCTTGAAGTTCTCCTTCACGAGCTTCAAAGCACCCGAAATCTTGGAAATATCATAAGCCTTCGAATCCGAAACCTTAGCGCGCTGAACAGGCTTACCTACGCGCTGACCGCCGTCCACCTTCGAAACATAATCTCGACCCCGAGTGACACCAGAACCAGAAGGACGAGCATGATTGACAGGACAACCCAAACGCTCACCAGACATATAACGAACAGGAGAACCTCCATTCCGATTCTTGGCGTCCACATACACCGCATCAGACACCTTCAAGTCCTCCAGCTTATCTACATCCTCCCCGGCATGCTTCTGTAAAGCGTCAATAAACCGACGGAACTTATTGAGCTTCTCACCAGCCTCCTTGCCAGAAATACCCAAGAAACGAGCCAAATCGCCCATCTCGGACTCTGACAAATTACGCTTACTCGAACCCTCAACTACCACAGACTCCCCGTCCAAATACACATCCACATAGACAAAAGGAGCATCCGGCTTCTCGCCCGTGTAAATACGATAACCATCACGACGAGGCATAACCGTAACAAAAGACTCAAGACCCGCCTTACTCAAAGCACCCTCAAGGTACTCCTTAAGACGCTCATTGGAGTCACATACACGAGAATAGCTGTCACATACAACCTCCTCGAAAAAACCACCCTGTTTACCCATAACAGCTGAAATATGAAATGAAACAATAACTACTTCCGACGACCCGAACTACGACGATTCGCAGGATAACGACCCGGAACACTCGAACCAATATCCGACATCCGAGTAACACCATCACAATCTACAACATGCGTCCAAGCACGCTGATTGTAGGAGTAATCCAACGGCTTGTCGTAATCAGGACCATTAGCAATCGCAAGAACCTCACGACGCCCATCCTTCAAACTTGTACGACCCTGCTTGTGCAAAATCCAAGCAACACGAGACAAGTTCTCCGGACTATGATCCGACTCCAAAGATGCAAGAAGCTCCTCGTCAGACTCCACAGAATCCGAAATGCCATACTTGCGGGACGCATCCCCCTCAAACTCAGCGTAACTATAAGCAGCATCAGATTCAGGATAATCCCCATACTTCTCCATGTAAGCCTCCTCGTAATAATCCGAGTCCTCCGGAAGGGCATCCTCGTACAAAAGAATCTCTGCAACACGAGCATTATCCTCATGGCTGAAGAAAACATCGTCGAGAACTTCGACAGCACCCGACTTGCCGTAAACCTTCACTAAATAAACACTCCCCGGAATAACCGTAACATCTGTATCCGTAGAAGCAGGACCAAAAGTACTATACGGCCTGCCATTACCATCCACACGAACCACAGCCTCGGAAGCCCCAGATGTGTGAGGAATACCCAAAAAGTAAAAGGTGTCTCCGTACTTGTTTTTATACGGAAACCCAAACTCCTTCATAAGACGATCGGCCTCCGACATAATCTCACCCTCGGACAGCTGAATATCGCTCAACGCCATATCATCTACAAACGAACTCATAACTATACTAATTTTTATTTGACAAAGCAAAGTTAATTAAATTAACGCAAACGTCCAAATCATCGCTGCTCTTTAGGCATCCGTGCCAGCTTAACATCATTCTTAAAAGGATTCAAAACTGACAACGTAAACTTAGAACCACTCTTATCAGACGACCCCGAAACATTCAAAAGAAAACCATGATCCATATCATGCGACGGAACATAGGTGAGCTGAATCTCATAATCTCCCGAAACCGCATTAACAGAGATATACTTAAGAAAATCCTTGTCCTTAAAGCTGTCCGTAAGAGGCTTATTGACAACACGAGACTGAAGGTCCTCTAAAGACTTCTTCTCCTCAGCAGAAAGAGAGTCGCCATCAAGACGTGACGAAACCTTAGACAAAGCCTGCGTGAAAGACTTATAAGCCTCCCAGTCCAAAGCCAGAATAATAGGCATCGAAAAAGTCATAGACGACAAAGATGCATCTGTCACTCCTGACGCACCCAAAAGATAAAAACCCTCCGGAAGCTTACAAGAACCATAACCAATCATGGTTGTCTTCGTATTATCTAAGGCACTCTTAGCGTCCGCCTCCTTAAGCAAGGAATCAATAGCCTTCGCCTGCTTCGCATCCCATTCCCTATCAACCTCAAGCTCCTTACGAATGGACTCCCAGATGCCCCAAATACCTAAACCGCCAAGAAGACTCTTGCCAATAGCTCGACGAAAATCCTTAAACTCACTCTTCAAGGCACGACCAATAGCACTACCCTTCGGCTTATCACCCGACGCATCTACAACAGAAAGACTGTCCAAAATGCGAACTGCATCCTCGACAGAAACATCGGTATCAAAACCCGAAACACATTCATAGAAATTATCTCCCATGTAAACTACCTCCCATGTAAACTACCTCCTATGAGACTGACGCAACTTCTTGTAAAACAGCATCACATCATAATAGCGAAGACGATCCGACCCTAACTTATCAAAAGCAAGATCCAAAGCAGAGGACCATAAAGACTGAGACATATCCGGATAAGGAATCCGACTAAGCTCCGAACGAGTCTGATAAACCATCCAACGCTTCTTCGCATCCAGAGAAACACTCGACGAACCTCGACGAGGACCTGACGACGAACCGGACGACGACACAGCATTCGTAAGCCTACTGAAGTCACCAACACTCGGCGAAACAACCGCATCAAATTCTATATCAGTGCTATCCTTCGGAAAAGAATGAATTACAACACCATCCGTATCTGGAACCAAATCCTCAACAAGCCAATCGGTGTCTGTCTCGCCCCGAAAACGATAAGTAACCCCATCTATATCAACCAAAGAACCTATAGAACCACTCGTGGCATCCAAAACCTCATCCGACGTCAGAAGTGAAAACGACGCAGAATCCGAAACGCAGCACAAACTATAGCTAACGCCGCCACGAACACCATCCGAACGCAATGACGAAAGACCACGACGACGACACTCTGACGCACTCAAACCAGAAAGAAGTTCTATGACCATGAAGCTACGTTAAATTTTAGGGATATATAATTGCTTATGCCGCATAAAAAAAAACGCCGAGAGGGAGAAGCTCTCGGCGAGAAACAAAAACAAAGATGACTAAAACACATTATCTACTGCTGCATGAGAACCGAACGCACGCAGTAAACAGCGTCACCCAAGTCTACAACAAGACTACTCGACGAACAACTGTACTTCGTGTTAGCTGTACTCTTAGAGAGAACGCCAAGAAGAACCGGAATGGAAACAACAATAGCTCCCCCCGAACTCAGACCCTCCTTGTAAGCAAACGTATACTTAGCATCCTCTCCATCCTTCCGATGGGCTGTGACAACAAAGTCACTCGGATTGAAATCTACACGAACCGTGTCCGTAAAGTAATCCAAAGAACCTACGACCGTAAGAAGCTGGCGGAAAGCCCCATCCTCTACGAGAACCGAGCTGTCATAAAGAAAAGCACTCTTAAAAAGAGGACTCATGAAACGACTAACAGCCTCGCCGGACGTATAAGCAAAACGAAGATAATGGAAACCACCGAAGTCCATCGACATGTGATCCTCGGAAAAACAAGCCGAAATGTCCCCGTCATTCGTAGAGGCAAGGGTGGATACCACATCCACCAAGATGCGTGACAAAATACAATCGTGGGGCCCAAAGAAAGACTTTACGCGACCAAGAATAGACCCGATGTTGATGTACGAGTAACCATCACGCGTAATCAACTGACGCTCCGACGTACGCTCCGAGTAAGCAAGAAGTGACGAGAAGGTCAAAAGATTCTGGCGAATATGGTCCCCATCCAACTTATCAGTCATCTCCTCGTACTGGAAATCATAAACAGATGCATCGAAAGGCTGAGTCTCGACATAAACCAAGTTTCCGGAAAAGTAAGCATACAACCCCGGCTGACCAGAACCAGACGAAGCATCCTGAGACACCAAGACAAGATGAGCCACAACGTTCCCAAAAAGCTTCTTCAGGTGAACAATAGGAATGGAAAAACCACGAAGAGTCTTGCCAGACGAATTCACAAAACGATACACAAGCTGATAAGCCGAATTGTCGTACTTGACATAAACCCAATCCGCCGTAGCGTAAAGGTAAACATTCTTCCCAGACAACGACGCAGCGAGCTTCGACAGACAATCCAAAACATGAAGCATCGGCGTAGCCTCAAGCTTCGGAAGCGAAACGTAACTCTCGTAAGGAAGACCTGACGTAACCTCCGAAATGCCTGAAATCACCTGATCAACACCATCGCCATCCAAACCATCCAAAGGGGACATCGGATCAAAACCCGACGAACTCAAATCCTCAATATTTCCCATAGATATCTAAACATTAAATAAACTACTTGCCCTTCTTCTGAACGGACGCAGCACCAAGAATACCCTCACAGTAACTAACAACATCGTCTGGAGCAACCATACGCAAAGCGTCCATAAAACTCAAGTCCTCACCTCCGCTGCTATTACGAAGCAACTCCAAAAGAGTATCGTAACTCATAATAGACGGATCGGAAGAGGTAACCGACTCTGGCATAGAACCCGAAACAGAAAAAATATCCGACGCGGAACGTGCCACGGAAACCTCCAAAAGACTATGACGTATTGAGCCGTTCTCTACTTCAACGTAAACAGCCTTCGGAACCCTATCCGACGTGGAAACACGACGATTCCTAAACAAACTACCCGGACGAACAACAGTAATATGATCATTAACAACATAGTCGGCATACTCGACATGATCATGACCAAGCAAAACCAAAGCTGGAGACGAACAACCAACAGGGTCGGAAACCGAAACCGTAAAACGACCATCCTTCTGCTCCAAGAAACCGTGATAAACCAAAAGCTGAGGCTTATCACGCGTCTCCAAAGGAAGCTGACCGCCAACATAGCAGTCCGGATAAGACACAACCGTGTTATCCATAAAGCCTACGGTGCCTGACGCACCCAGCGTGTACAAGGCACAACGCTTCGCGTTCTCGTCCGCCCTGTACAGCATGTCATGATTCCCCCACACACATAGGGCGGTATAACGACACTCGGACAGAACATCCATCACCCCATTAACCGCCTCGTAAGGAACAGTAGCCTTATCGAAAATATCTCCACCAAGAAGAAGTGTGGCGTCTAACTCATTGGCCTTATCGACACACCACCGTAGCTTCTGCAACACGTCGGCCAAAGGATTACCCGTCCGAACAGCGCAAACAGTGTTGATATGTAAATCTGTGGCAAAAAGAAACCTGCTCATAGGCTAACCAAGCGTATCTGCATCAACCCCAAAAATACCCAAAAGGGCCGAAACCTCCCTATAGGTAACACAAGGACCACTAAAATCCATAGCAACACTCTCGTCTCGGTAAACACGAACAAAATTCTCGCCACCCGTAAAGGTGACGACAAACTCCACACGAACCATCGTAAAGTCAGGAAGACAGTACTCTAAAATGAAGTCCCGGCCATCTCTAATCAACTTGAAGTCACACCCATACTCCTCAGACAGAAGACGAACCAACAAAAGAGCCCGATCAAAATTAGACCCGCCAATGAAAGAACTCGAAAAACTACCAAAAGTCATAACTAACCCTCCAACTTTGACTCCAACTCAAAATAATAACCGAAAGTATGATCTTCCGGGACCCCAACGGCGGTAGCTAACTCGCATAAGCACCCGTCTAAAGGATCACACACGTCATATAGAGAACAAGACTGACCACAAACGAAATCAGGACTATTACGAAGAACATGACGGACGCCGTCAATCTCTACAACTACACGATCCATAAGCAAATACCAATATCTACAACCACGAACCTTGTGAACATAAAGAACAAGACCGTAACATCACAACTTAACTACACTACGAACTACACGTATCTCAACATGACACGCGCCGCCCAAGTCAAAACCACGAGCCTGAAGCTCCTCCAAAAGCTCTCGAGAACTAATCCCAGAAAAAAGAGGATTGACAGCCTCCTTGGACTCCAAAGGAGCCGTACCGTCAACTGAAAGCTCCGTGGTGACACGCGGGGCCGGAACGGACGACTGAGACGGCAAAACCGCCGACAAAGGCTTCATGTTCTTCGGAATAGACTCACCTGAAACAGGAACGCCATTCCGGGCAACAACGCGACGAGACGGAACATGTAAAGAAAGACCATCTCGAACAGCCTTCGCACGCGACGACTCCGCAATCGACGCATTGCGAGCCTTCTGATAAGAATTCCGACATGACTTACACCAACTATCATGACCATCAAAACTCCTCTTAACAGGTGAAAAAGCAGACAAAGGCTTCACCGTCTGGCAACGAACACAAAACTTGATATTCTGTGCACGCATATCTGCCATCGACAACAAACCTAAAGCATCCCCACTCAACTTCGAAACCGACGGCGTAGAACGAGAACCGCACGCCCGACGAGACGACGAACAATGGCAAGCACGCTGGCAATCCTTACACCAGCACTGAAGACCATCCTTATTCTTGCTCGACCGCGAAAAGCTACTAACAGGCAGAACTCGACCACAACGAGAACACCGCTTTACATCACTCACGACAACACTATATTAAAATCATGGAAACAGATCCACAACGACAAAGATAAGTAATATTATTTAATTGTCAAAATGTAGAAGCCATAAAACTACACAACCGGATCACCCCAGTACCTACTGACGCGACTCAACTTCTTACCGCACCGACTACAATACTTGTAGAAAACAGGAACAACACGCTTCTTACAAGGAGAACCACCAAAGGTAGTACTCGTAGACCAACGCGAAGCCCGACAACCACTCGAACGACGACGAGAAGTAAACATATAAGCCACCTTATGGCCAAAAAAACGACACCACAACCTCCTAAACATAACTCCTAACAAACAATTAAATAAAAAAAAACTTAAAACATTGACGTATGAACACACGCAAAAAAACGACGCCCTAAAAGAACGTCGTAAAACTTAATACAAAACAAAGACGCTAACGCTCCGGCTCCCCAAGCTCGCTGAAGCCTCCAAAAGGAATGGAGAAACCTCGCTCCAAAGGACCTACAAGAGTGACAACAACATCTGTGCCGTCAGGACGACACTTCCCGTAACAAC
>ENA-OPJV01000458-OPJV01000458.1-human-gut-metagenome-genome-assembly--contig:-NODE-458-length-15593-cov-1.329643_pt1 | contig 15593 bp, 13 predicted proteins | sample MGYA00241772_ERZ501669 | MGnify/ENA primary metagenome ERZ501669 (study PRJEB25962, sample SAMEA2042290) | human gut metagenome | biome: human gut; feature: human-associated habitat; material: faeces...
CATGTGGCTGTTCAAGGTACCGTGGCAGGATTTCGAGGAAACGATCAAAAGCAACATCGGCGATGTGACAACCGCCATTGTCATCTTGTTCCTTATCGGAGCGATCTCCGGGACCTGGACAGTGAGCGGCATCGTGCCGACTTTCATCTACTACGGAGTCAAGATCATCAGCCCTAAGGTGTTTCTCCTCACGGCCTGCATCATCTGCGCGTTGGTCTCCGTCACGATCGGAAGTTCCTGGACGACAATAGCGACAATCGGAGTAGCCTTGCTCGGAATCGGGAAAGCCTTGGGATTCAGCGACGGAATGATTGCCGGAGCTATCATCTCCGGAGCCTACTTCGGGGACAAGATCTCACCTCTCTCGGACACCACCGTGCTGGCCTCGTCTATGAGCAAGGTCCCTATGTTCGATCACATCCGCTACCTGATGTACACGACGGTCCCGTCAATCGTCATCACGCTCGTCATATTCACAATCCTTGGATTCTCCCACTCCGGGAGCGATTCTTCCTTGATCAATGAATATACCAGCGTCCTTGACTCGAAATTCAACATCACACCTTGGCTGCTGATTGTCCCGGCTTTGACAGCGGTGATGATAGCGCGAAGGATGCCCGCCCTCATCGTGCTGGCCCTGTCAACCGCAACGGCGGCCATCGCAGCGATCATATTCCAGCCTGACATAATCCGGGAGATCGGGGCTTCGATCGCCGGAGACGGCTCCAACGCCAAAATACTGTTCACAGGAACAATAGAATCCATCTACAACTCCGTCTCCATCGAGACAGGCAATCCGGAAGTCAACCAGCTTGTGGCATCGAAAGGGATGCTGGGAATGCTGAACACGGTCTATCTTATCATCTGCGCCATGTGCTTCGGGGCCGCGCTGAAAGCCAGCGGAATGCTGCGCCACCTCGCCTCCATGATTCTTCCGCTGACAAAACGCAGAACCAGCCTTGTGACCTCCACTGTGGTGACTGGAACAGCGCTGAACGGGATAGTCTCAGACCAGTACCTCGCCATCATCCTGACCTCCAGTCTGTTCAAGGATGTCTATGAGAAAGAGGGCTATGAGAACAGGCTTCTGAGCCGCTCCGTGGAGGATTCCGCCACAGTCACGTCACCGCTGTACCCGTGGAGCAGCTGCGGCATGACGCAAGCCACCATCCTTAGTGTTCCGACACTGGCATACCTGCCATATTGCTTTTTCAACCTGATCAGCCCGCTTATGAGCATCACCGTGGCCGCGATAGGCTACAAGATATTAAAGAAAGACAAATAAGAAATGGACAAGTTCAGAAAAATAAACAACTTTGACATCCAACAGCTCAATGAGTTCCATGGGCTGACCATCTATGACAACCAGCTTTTCCTGAATGACTGCATCGACTACAGATGGGAAGCGATATTCAAGTCGTTCCCACCCCTACCGGTCAAGATGCGGTTTACGGTGATCTTTATGTGCGTAGGCGGAGAAGGGCATGCGCTCATCTCCGGCAATGAATATTCAGTAAAGGAGAACGATGTGATCATGGTAAGCATCGGAAACATCATCGAGACGATGGAAGTCAGCGATGACTTCAAGGCCATATCCGTCGCGATCGACCCCGAAAGCAGCCTTATCAGCTTCACCTACAGCAGCACAAGATTTCTCAGAAACTCCCTGTATGATCCTAAAGTGCTGCACCTGACCCCCTCAGAAGGGCAGCGCATGATAGCATTCTTCTCAACAGTGAAGAATATAATCTTGCAGGAAAGCGACATGTTCAAATCCGAGGCTCTCCAAGGGGCTTATGTCATGCTTGCGAGTTATCTCTCCACCCGCCTTACCCTCCTGAAAGAACACGTGGTCGAGCACAAGGTGACAAAGTGGAGGAGCAATGAATTGCTGCGCCGTTTTCTGACTGAGCTAAGCCGGAACTACACATTCGAAAGGAGCGTGCAATTCTATGCCAGAAGGCTTTTCATATCCCCGAAGTACTTCGCCCAGATGATCTATAAGGAGTCAGGGAAACATGCGAAAGACTGGATCCGCGACTTTGTCATCAAGGATGCCAAGACAATGCTCAAGAGCGGCAACTACACCGTCCAGGAAGTCAGCGAGATCTTGCATTTCGCGAACCAGTCTTTCTTCGGGAAATATTTCAAGGAAGCGGTCGGATGCTCTCCGATTGCCTACAAGGAGCGTGCTATTTCTGATTCTTCAGAAGATCGCGTATCTCCTCAAGAAGGACAACATCATCAGGCTTAGGAGCCGGTGTCGCAGGGGTTGAGGGAGCCTCTTCCTTCTTCCTCTGCAACTTGGCCAATCCCTTGATGGCAAGGAATATACTGAATGCGATGATCAGGAAGTTCACTGTTTCCTGAATGAAATTGCCATAGTTCAGGGTCACGGCAGGCTTGATCACTTCCGAGCCTTCCATCACAGCCTTGTGAAGGACGATCTTAAGGTTTGTGAAATCGAAGCCGCCGATGAGCACGCCCACGCACGGCATGATGACATCATTGACCAAAGAGGTGACAATCTTGCCGAAAGCGCCGCCGACAATTACACCGACAGCCAGATCGATCACATTGCCTTTCATCGCGAAGTCCTTGAACTCAGACCAAAACTTGCCTTTTGCCATAATATTAATCAGTTGTTTTTAAGTGTGTTTCTAACAAATTCCTCCGCCTCGGAGAGGGTCTCAAACTTACCCACATCAATCAGTCTCAACTCCTTAGGGACTATTCCATAGATCGGATGCTTGGCGCATTCCTGAATATAAAAGTCCGTGATAGAGAAACGGTCGCCCCAGCCATCCTCGTCAAAGACTTTGAATATGCCGTCAGAGATGCAGTGGATGCCTGCGAAAGCATATTTCCGGAACTTTCCCGGGTCGATGTCCCCGTAAGGGCTCTTGACCTCACCTGTGGCCAGATTCGTCCAGCCGACAAGCCTCATGTCGTCGTCGAAAAGGAAATATCTCTGCGTCTTACGATCGCTCACAAGAATGCTCGACATGGCGTCAGGACGGGTCTGAGAGATGAACCAGACGACATCCAAATCCGAGATTATGTCCACATTATGAACCAGAAAATGTCCGCCTTCCAATAGGGGGCGGGCGAATTTGATCCCACCTCCGGTCTCGCGCAGAAGATCCCGCTCGTCCGAGAAACTGACCTTGACACCGAAATCGTTCTGCTCATGAGTGTAGCCTATGATCGAGTCGGCAAAATGATGGACGTTGATCACAAAGTCAGAGATTCCGGCCTCCTTAAGCTTTGACACGACATGGTACAGGAGAGGCTTTCCGGCGACAGGCACCAAGGCCTTAGGCAAAGTGTCCGTGATCGGCTTGAGTCTCGTCCCGAGACCCGCCGCGAAAATCATCGCTTTCATCTACAGGATTTTCTCAATGTCAAGTTCCCTATGGGTCACCGTTATCTTAATGTCAAACCTGTCGGCCAGATGCTGGGCCAGATGCTCGGCGCAGTAAACCGAGCGGTGCTGTCCGCCAGTGCATCCAAAACAAACTTGAAGATGGGTGAACTTCCTCTCAATGAAGCATTTGACATGGTTATCGACAAGGTCATAGACGTTGTTCAGGAACTTTGTGATTCCGCCGTCATCCTCAAGGAATTTTATGACCTCCTTGTCGAGCCCCGTGAACTGACGGTAATGCTCGTACTTGCCCGGATTGTTGATCGCGCGGCAATCGAAGACGTAGCCTCCTCCATTGCCGGATGTGTCAACAGGGATGCCTTTCTTGTAAGCGAAACTGAAGACTCTCACTTCCAGACGTTTGTCCTCGGCGATGTTGTTGAACTGCGACATCGTGGTGAGTTTGGTGAGGATCTCGTTCAGATAGGGATAATACTCGAACGGCTTCTGGAGAAGGCGACGCAGATTACCCAGAGCGTAAGGAACGCTCGCAAGGAAATGCGGTTTCTTCTCGAAATAGCCTCTGAAACCGTACGCGCCCAACACCTGGAGAGTCCTGAACAGGACAAACAGCCTGAGCCTCTCGTTGAAATGAGCCTCGTCCACATCCATGTAGCCCTTCAAAGCGCGAAGGTAGGTCTGAACCATTTCCTTGCGGAGGTTCTCCGGGTAACGTGAGCGGGCCTGCCAGACGAAAGATGCCACATCATAGTAGATCGGGCCGCGCCGTCCACCCTGAAAATCAATGAAGTACGGCTCGCCGTCCTTCATCATCACATTCCGGGCCTGGAAGTCACGGTACATAAATGTGTCTCCCATATCCTGCATCAGGTCCGTCTTTAGCCTCTCGAAATCGTCCTGAAGCTTCACCTCGTTGAACTCCAGTCCGGTAGCTTTCAGGAAGCAATATTTGAAATAGTTCAGATCGAAGAGGATCATCCGCTCGTTGAAAGCCGGATCCGGATAGCAGACTGACCAGTCCAGCCCCTCGGCTCCCTTGAACTGAAGTTTCGGCAGCATCTCCATGGCACGGCACAGAAGACGGCACTCGTAGGAGCTATATTCACCGCTCTCGCGCCCTTGGGAGACAACCTTGTAAAGCTGGTCATCGCCAAGGTCTTCCTGAATATCCCGCATTCCGTCCTCACTGACAGCCAGTACCTTAGGCACTTTTATTCCTTTGCTGAGGAAATGCGCGCTGAGACTGATGAACGCGTTGTTCTCCTCGCGGCTTGTCCCTATGACACCTATAATGGAGATATTCCCGCCCTTGAGACGGAAATATCTCCTGTTGCTTCCGGAGGAGTTAAGTTCCTCCGTGTCACTTACTTTCTGACCTGTATAACTTTCAAATAAGTTCCTGAGTTTGTCCATTAATGTCTAAACTGTTAATAGAGACTGTTGTAGGAAGCAGTTCTGTTTGAGTAATAATTGTATTGGTTGGCCAGCTTGCCGTACATCTGGCCGAGAACCTCAAGGTAAGGCTTTCCTTCCACAAGTGTGAGCCTATAGACAGTGTCATCCACTTTGTAGAAGTCCATCCCGTCCATCGTTATCGTGTCGTAGTCGTCAGGAAGATCCTCGACAAGGGCTCCGGCCGGAGGAACGATGACCTCGTACTGGCCGTTGGAGTTGACGATGTAGAACACCCCGTCCTGATAGTAGTACGGCTGGTTGGCGTAGGCGTAGCTCTGCACAAGACCAAGACGGTCCGCAAGTGAATAAGCGTTGTAGGCTCTCGTAGAGTTCAAAGCGAACGAACTGTTCTGTGCGGCGATGGTGGCGTTGTTCCGAGCGATTATCCTGTTCTGCTCCTCGATGATCCTGTTGTTGGAATCGATGGCGCGGTACATCCGGTAAGTGTTGTTGTAGTAGGCGAAGCGAACCGACGCGAACACAAGATCCGAAATCGCACGGTCGATGCAAACCCCGAACGGAGGACGGCAAACCACGAACATGTCACCGTACGGACGGTAATATATTCCGTCATAGATGCAGTACTCTACTCCCCAGTAAGTCATTCTTCTGTAACGAGGTGGCAGGTAGTGAACCCTATAGCCATAGTAGTGGTGCTCATGCGCCCAGAAATGCCTCGGGCGGTCGTATGGCATGAAGTCACGGTCGCGCGGCGGGATTCTATGGACGGTACGGTCCTCCCCTATCCTCATGAAGTCGCTTCTTCTCTCCCTCATCACATCCTTTCCGCCATGTGCGTTACGGTCGTAGGAAGTCAGACCTCCTCGGGTGGCGTTTCCGACCCTCTGGGACTGCTCCCTTCTGGTGTCAGACGCGGAACTTCTTGCCGAAGTACTTCTGGAGGATGAAGATCCGATCTGTCTCGCGACCCTGCCTCCTGGACTTCCTGTCGATGAGGAAGACTCTCCGACAGACGAGGATGAACTTCTTACAGACGATGATCTCTCTGAAGAAGAGCGTCTTACCGAAGACGAGCTTCTCACGGATGAAGATGACCTGTCAGAAGACGAGTTCCTTACTGATGTAGAACCCGTAGAACTTCTTCGGTTGTTATCCTGCGACCCCCTCGACATGCTGGAACTACTCCTACGGCGGTTATTGTCCTGATAGCTTCCGCTGTCACCGCTGCGGGAAGAAGACTTTGACGCGGATGACGAGCTTCTCACTGAAGAAGATGATCTGTCTGAGGACGAACTCCTTACAGTAGTGCCGCTACTTCTTCTGTTATTGTCCTGCGAACCGCGTGAAACGCTCGTGGAAGATCTGCGGCTGTTGTCCTGGGAGCTTCTGGACACGGAAGAACCAGAGCTTCTTGCAGAGGAAGAACCAGAACTCCTTGTTGCGGACGAGCCGGAACTTCTCGTGGAGGACGAACCCGAACTTTTTGAGGAAGAAGAACTTCTGGACGAAGATCTGGTCTGGGAAGAAGTGGTGGTGCTCCTCGATCCGGAAGAGCGTCTTTCCTGTGAATATGAATCAACCGGTGATGCGATAAGGGCAAATGCCACGGCCGATGCAATCGCGATGTTCAGAATGTTCTTCATTTTGATTCGGTGTTAAGTGGTTTAATTATATAGCCAATACTTACGGGATAGTGTCCTGAAAGCCTCGACATCCTTTGACCAATAGTCAGCGATGTCCTCGACTTTGAGACGCTTTCCGAAAGTCGTTCTTACATAATCCGTACCACAGACCTTGTCGAACATATTGTTGCGCCCCTTCGAGAGGGCGAAAGGATTCTTTTCCGGATAGAGCTCGTTCACGGCCTGCATCACGTAGAACTGCGTCAGCGTGCAGCAGGCGGCCTCATAGTCAGTGTAGTGGAACTGAACGCCGTGGATCAGCTTTCCTTGAAGGCTTCCCGAGAACGGCTTGAAGTGGATTGTCCTGAATGCCACCCCCGGAAGGTTGTAGCTGTCAAGAAGCGCCTTCAAGGCATCGGCGTCAATCCATTCGGCTGCGAAAACCTCGAAAGGGAGGGTGTAGCCGATGCCGATGTTCAGATAGCCCTGGAACTCTCCGGTTATGCCGGAGGACGGATAGTTAACGGCGGACTGAGGATAAGGAATATTCGGGGACGGGAGCACCCAAGGTAGGTTCGTGTCCTGATAGAGCATATTCCTTGTCCATCCTTCCATCGGAATGACGGAAAGTCTGCATTTCAGCGGTGCCTCGTTGCCTTTCTCGCCACAGTTCAGGCCTTCCTCGTTCAGGAGAAGGGCGAGTTCGCCGACAGTGAGGCCGTAGATGTAAGGGATCTTGAACTCGCTGACGAACGAATGGAAGCCCGGCTCCACGAGACAGCCTTCGATCTTGTTGCCGCCCAACGGGTTAGGCCTGTCCAGAACCATCACCTCGATGCCGTTCTCGGCGCAGGCGCGCATAACGAGACCGAGGGTGCTGATGAAAGTATAGGAACGGCTGCCGATGTCCTGAATGTCATAGACAACGATGTCCAGCCCCTCAAGCATCTTCTTGCTCGGCTTGCGGTTGGAGCCATAGATCGAATAGACCGGGATCCCTGTCTTAGGATCCTTGAAATCCTCCACGTGCGAGCCGGCGTAGGCATCGCCGCGGACCCCGTGCTCAGGGGCGAAAAGCGCCTTGAGGTTGACTCCCGGGGCCTCGTGGAGTATGTCGATAGTGGAGCGGAGATTATGGTCGATACCGCTCGGATTGGTGACCAGCCCGACATTCTTGCCGACAAGTCCCTCGAAGCCACGGCCTTCAAGCACTTCGATGCCGGTGCGTACAATCTGTTTCTGTCCAGCCTGCGCGGAAAGGGCCGACAATGCGGCAACGGAGAGCAGGACGGTGAATATTCTTTTGACTGCGTTCATATATTCATTGATTATCAATTCGTTGATTATTTCTTGCCATATTCAGGATCGATCTTGCGGTCGGCGAGGAAGGTGACGACGACGGTCGCTATGCAGCAGACAATCACCATCCAGAAGAAGCCCTTGTAGCCGAGGGACTCCTGCAGGAAGCCGGCGAACATGCCCGGTATCATCATGCTCAGCGCCATGAAGCAGGTGCAGAAGGCATAGTGCGAGGTCTTGAACTCGCCTTCGGAGAAGTACATCATGTAGAGCATGTAGGCGGTGAATCCAAAGCCGTAGCCAAACTGTTCTATGGCGATGCAGGTACAGATTGTGGCGAAACTTACAGGCTGTACCACAGCGAGATAGACAAACGACAGGCAAGGAAGCGTCATAAACGCAGCCATGATCCAGATGGATTTCTTCAGCCCAAGACGTGATGCGAGAAGTCCTCCGAGGATCCCTCCGAGAAGAAGGAATATCACGCCGAGGGTACCGTACGCTATGCCGACCTGCGCGGTCTGCATCCCAAGTCCGCCGGCCTCTCTCGCAGCCACAAGGAACGGAGTGCACATCTTGATGAGGAAGGCCTCAGGGAGACGGTAGCAAAGCATGAATATGATCGCGAGCCAGACGCCCGGTTTCTTGAAATATGTCGTCACGGTGCGGCCGAAGCCTTCGAATATCTCGGCCACCTTGTTGCCTGAATCCTCTTGGATGTTAGGCACATCGGACTCAGGCTTCGGAATCGCGAACGTGTGGTAGAGCGTCAGGGCTGTAAGGAGTACGCCCGATCCGCCGACGGTAAGCTGCCAGGACAGCGGCACGTTTCCGGTCTTGGTCTCCAGAAGGCCGGCGACGGCAACGATCACGCCGTTGCCGAAGACATTGGCGAGCCTGTAAAACGTGCTGCGGACTCCGACAAAGGCCGCCTGGCTGCTCTGGCTCTGGGCCAGCATATAGAAGCCGTCAGCCGCTATGTCGTGTGTGGCGGAGGCGAAGGCCGCGAAGACGAACAGGATCAGCGTGAACGAGAAAAGGCTCATAGGCGTGCTGCCGGCCGCGATGGATTCCGCTGACGGATGAGGCATCGTAAGAGCCTGGACCACAAAGGCTATGGACATTATGATCTGCATCGTGATGATCCACCATCTTTTTGTCTTGATGATGTCCACGAACGGGCTCCAGAGGAACTTCAACGTCCATGGGAGGTAAAGCAGGGATGTGAACAACGCCATCTGTCCGTTCGGAACGCCCATCTTGGCGAACATCAGGACGGAGACATTGTTGACAAGGAAATATGGAATGCCCTCGACAAAGTAGAGGGTCGGGATCCACATCCAAGGGTTACGTTTAGTGAAATTAGCCATTATGTGTTGATTATGTTATCTTCTTTCCAGTATGCTGCCTGGATAGTAGTGCAGCAGGATCTGATCGAACGTGTAGCCTTTGCTGGCCATCACGGCGGCGCCGATCTGGCAGAGGCCGACTCCGTGTCCCCATCCGGATCCGTCAAGGACCAGTCTGTCGCCGACCCATTTTATGTCAAAGGCGGAGCTCTTGAGATGGGATTCGGACAGCCAGCGGCGGATGATCAGTTCCTTGCCGATGACCATTGTCTTCTTGTCGCCGACCACCTTGAGCCTTTTGAGCCTTCCGGACGGGCCTCTCTCGATCGGGACGAGGTCACGGATGGTGCCGAAATCTATTCCGGAGCGTCTGCGGACAAGTTCCGAGACATCCGTCCTTGAATATTCAGTGGTCCATCTGTAGAAGTCCTTCGTCTCCAGATCGTAGTCGTTAAGCACTTGGGAGAGAATCTTTTCATCCTTGGTGTCGCAGAAAACGTCGCCTCCTTCCGCGCAGTCCGGAGTGTCCGGGAGCGGCTGGAGGTAAGGGTAATCCTTGTCTTCCCAGCAGGTGCTGAATATCTCCATACGGCCTCCGCAGCATTTTGAGAAGCGGGCGTCGCATATCCGGCCTTCCGAGGTGAGCACAAGACCCCAGGTCTGGTCTATGGCCTTGCGGACAGTGTCGCCCACGGCCATCGTGAGACCTTGGTAACGCTGGCAGTGATCATCGGCGCAGACATCGAAGAGGGTGTGGTCATCGTGGTCGAACCATTTGATGTACTCCTCCTCGCCGCCGGTCGCTGAGTTCACTTCGGTGGTCACGGGACTCACTTCTGTGGTCACTGAGCCTGTCGAAGTGACCGGATTCCGACGGTGCTCCACCTGCGCCATAACCCAGGAACGGGAAATGACAGCGTGCGCCTTGAGGAACTCCAGTCCGGCCGAAGCCTTCATCTCAGACGAGATGACACTAAGCAGATAGTCCTCAACTCCAACAATATTCACGGCCGTGACCTTGTCCCCGTCCACGATGAACTTGAGAGTTCCCGCGAACTTCTGGGTCACCTTCCTTTCCCAATGGAAATCCACACCGATAGTCACTCCGTAAAGGATGAACGACGGCTCGGCGAACATAGTGGCCTCAGTCTGAGCCTCGAAGACCAGTTCATCGTAAAGAACTCCGTTGTAGGAAATGCGTCCCGCCGAATATTCGACTTTCTGCCGTCCCGCCCCGTCGGAAATGATCTCGAACTCGATCGCACTGCCGGACATTATCCCGACCTCCAGCCTGCGCTGGGTTCTGGTCAGCCTCCAGATGATGCCTTTCTCTGTCTCCCCGCTGACGGTTATCTCACGGACAACCGCCGTAAGAAGCTCTGAGTCAAGTTTGTCGTAATCCTCACGTTTAGGAGCCACAAACACACCTCCCAGATCAGCGCACCCTGGACTCATCGCCAGATGATCCGCCCCGGTGGAATAATAGTTGTGCGGACGATGCTTATCCCTGAATATCACAATGGAGCGATATTCCCCGTTATGCGTCCAGGCGAACAGGTTAATTTTCGGCTCATCCGAGTCCTCCGGCACCGGAGCGCAGTCCATAAGCCGGTAGAAAAGCTTAGCCACGGATTTCGCCGTGCCGCCGCAAAGGACGAAGACTCCGTTGGCATATTCATTAAGATGGAAGAGCTTGGCTTCCTTGACGTTGGTGAAATATTCCAGAGTATTGACATCGCCGGCCGCCAACAATCCGTCCACCCTGTTCTGGAGAGGCATCAGTCCTTGCGGACAAGCCTGGAAATGCTGATGGTCAGGCGCTGAAGCCCCACTCACAGGGCCGTTGTAGAACCCGAGATATTCATTGTGCTCGCTGACAAAGTCAAGAAGGTCTTGATAACGGTGCCAGATGGATTGCCGCGTGTGCTCGAAACTTGAGATCACGAGATGCGACGGGAAGATCGGGTACGGGTTCAGCGTGACGCGGTATTTCCGTCCCTTGCGCCCCTCGAACTCAATGTGGGTCTGCTGCGCCGGGCGGTTCTCGGGGCAGAGGAAGCAAGGCCTCTCGCTGAGAGACTTAGGGTCCAGGGCCGCCTCGGAAGAAATCTTGCGGCAAGGGTTATGCTGGACGATGATCTCCAGTCCTCCGACATCCAACCGTTTGGTTTCCACCTTCTTGAGGTCACGATAGTTCTCGGCGGCAAGAGGCCAGACCGACAACTGGTCCTTTATGAATTTGTCAATGTTATTGTCCATCAGAGCAAAGCCAGTAAAGTGTCCTTGATTGATTTGAATTCCTGCTCAAAATTCGGAGTGAACAGTCCCCGCGCCAGATTCGACTCGATCTCGGACATATTCCAGTAGCGTCCTTCGGTGACCTCGTCATTGTCAGGCTTCAAAGTGAAGTTGCCGACGGTGGCGAAGACGCTGACCAGTTCCTTCTCGCGAGCCGACTCCCAAATGTAGGATTTCAGGAATATCGGATTGAAGTCCCTGAATCCCAGTTCCTCAGAGGCCTCGCGGTAGAGCGCCTCTTCAAGTGTCTCGCCGTAATCGACGTGACCGCCGACGGCCGTGTCCCAACGCCCCGGAAGAAGATCCTTCTTCATCGAGCGTTTCTGAATATACAGACACCCCTCCCGGTTGATGATGTGAAGATGGATCACCGGATGCATCAGCTTCGAGCCATCGTGCACGGACTGCCTGGTGGCCTGTCCGATGACAAGGCCGTTCTCCTCCACGACCGGGACCATCTCGCCCGTAGGACGTGGACGGTCACCGGGATTGTCGGCCGATGGCAAAGGCATAACCGGAGCCGGAGAAACCGGGTAGATCAAGTCAAACATAACGTCAAGCTATCGCCAAAAGGATCAGCAACTGGGCCACAAGCACCCTCATAAACATAGACAGAGGATAGACGGTGGCGTAGTTCACTGAAGGATAATCCGTTCCGTAAGCCCCCTGGGTGAACGCCAGGACGGCGGGATCGGTGGTACCACCGGAGATCAGACCGCAGATCTGGTAGAAGTTCAGCTTGCAGACATATCTTGCGATGAGGCCGATCGTGCAGACAGGGATGAAGGTGATGAGCGCTCCGTAAAGGATCCACCAGTAACCTCCGTCCAGGATCGAACTTACGAAGTTCTGTCCGGCTCCCAAACCGACGGCCGCCATAAAGAAGGATATTCCTATCTCCCTGACCATCAGATTGGCGCTTTGGGTCGTGTAGGTCGTGATCTTCCACTTAGGGCCGAAGTAGCCAAGCAGGATCGCGATGATGAGCGGGCCTCCGGCAAGTCCCAGCTTTATAGGCTGAGGAATGCCTGGGATGGCGATAGGAATTGAACCGAATATCACACCAAGAGCGATTCCAAAGAAGATCGGGATAAGGTTCGGGTGGTTCAAAGTCGAAGTCTGGTTACCAACAAGATTGGCTACCTCCTCTATTCCGAGCTCCGGACCGACAACCCTCAACACATCTCCCATCTGGAGGATGAGGTTAGGTCTTGCGACAAGGCCGACACCGGATCTTATGACTCTGGTGACACTGACCCCATAATTAGCTCTGACATTGAGACTTCTGAGGGTCACTCCCGTAAGGTTCGTCTTGGTGACGGTTATCTTCCTGTTCACCATCCTGGCATCCAGCTGCTCCCAGTCCTGAAGGTGCATCGGAACCTCTTCTCCGAAGGTGATCCTAAGCGAGTCCACATTCTTCTGAGAAGTGACGATCAGCAGTTTGTCTTCTGGAGAACGGTATCAGGCCCGGGAACGGACATGAGCCCGTCGCGAAGTATTCTGGAGATCACGATGGAATTGCCCAGATCCTTGGTGGCGTCCTTGATTGTCATTCCGAAGACCGCGGGATTCTCGACCTCGCAGTGCATACGCCTTGCCACATCCTCATTATTATCCTCATTGTCAAGGACTTCCTTCTCCTTATTGAGATCAACTTTGAATATCGCCTTGAAGAACATCATCAGAGCGATCACAAGCAGAACTCCCAACGGGTAGGCCACAGCGTAGGCGGAAGCCAGCCCGGAGGTCGCCGATGTGATGTCAGACGCCAGATAGTTCTCCGCGCGCATTGAATCCGCCATCGTCTGCTGGGCGGCACCGAGTCCCGGGGTGTTGGTCACGGCTCCGGACATCACGCCGACCATAGTCTTGAGATCCTCGCCGGTGATGAAATGGATCGCCACGGTGACGGCCACAGCCAACAGGACAAGGGCGACCGCAAGGATATTCATCTGAAGTCCGCCTTTCTTGAAGGAGTGGAAGAATCCCGGGCCGACCTGAAGGCCTATCGAGAACACGAACAGGATCAGGCCGAAGTCCTTCATAAAGTTCATCACGGTCGCGTCCACCCTGAGGCCGAAATGACTCAACAGGATAGCCACGAACAGAATCCACGTGGAACCGATGGAGATGCCTTTGATCTTGAATTTGCCAAGGTACAGTCCGATCGCGATCACGACTGCGAAAACTAGAATCGAATGGGCTATTCCAGCCCCTAAAAACAAATCTCGCATATCTAATTAAAAATCTATCCGCGCGCAAAAGCACGGTTTGTCTTCAATTTTACCTTCTATGAAATATTTCTTTTGTCCGTCAATATCCTCAACACTTCTGAATATCCTGACAACCTCCCCAGGCTTCGTCTCCTTGATGAAGTTGATGCTTATGCTCCTGACAGGGTTGCCGGCGACCTCCTCATAGTCAATGCAGTCCATAGCCCAGACCACGTAGCGGGCATTGTTGGTGTGCCCCAGCACATCGATGTCTGAATATGCCGCCTTGTGGCAGCCGACTTCCTCCGCGGGGATATTCTTAGGCATCACGACCTTGCCGCAAGGGATCTGGATCGCATTGTCAGGGCACTGGGTGGTCGCCGGGACCATATTCAGAACCTCATCGCTGCGCACCAGCCGCCGGGTCTCGACATTCATCACTATCCACGAAGAGGTGCAAAGCACCTGCGCCTTTGATTTGTCGGCGAAGTCCGTGTCGCCCTTCCTTCGGAGCTCGAAGTCACGCAGGAAGAACAGGCCGTCCTGTCCCTTGTGCCAAGTGTAGAGGGTCGTCTCGTCCGTCCATTTCGGAGGGTTCAGAAAATCCATCCGCATCCGTGACAGAACCCAGGCCGTGTGATGCCTCTGAAGGTCGTCATAGCCGAAATGAAGCGCCTGGGCCGCCAGATACGCCATTTCCTGGGCGTGATCCATAAACGCGGCCGGCTTCAGGCGGAACGATGCGTCCGTATCGTAGCACGGGATCGTTATGTCAGTACTGAACCTATTGTCTGAAACGTTGATCTTTTCCATAATCCTAATGATTTATAATCCTCAGTTCCTCAGGGGTGTAGAGGATCGAGTCAATGAAATCCGGAGCGAAGTGGGCGAGGAGTATGAATATTCCGAGAGCCACCAGCGCCAAACCGATGAGGCTTGCCGCCACGCTTAGAACCACTTTCCAAGCACGGTTTCTCGTCTTGTGACCTGTCTCCTCCTCTCTTTCTTTCTCATCTTCTTTCTCATCTTCTTTCTCATTTTCGGCTCCGGTGTCAGATTCATCGGTCGGAGTGTCTGTTTCCTCGGTCACAGAGCCTGTCAAAGCGACCGGTGCAATCGGCTCTCTGATGGGAACCGGATCCGCCACCAGCTCCCTAAGCGCCGCCACACTCTGCGCCACCTCGTCCGGAGTCTCCTCGTGAGTCTTCAAAGACACCGGCTCCAGCCCTACCCCATAAGGATAGATGTCCAAATCCTCGTCAGCGATAAAAAAGAACGTGTTCTCCTTAGTCGCCCTCAACCGGCCGAGCCCGGGGAATATCACGACCTTCTTTGCCTGCAGCGTTGTCCTCAGCCCGGCGATAAACTCCCCAAGGATTCTCTTTGAAGTCTCAAGATCCGTCCCGTTGATCTTGGCATAGAACTCCGCCATCATCTCCTCGTTTCCTGATCCGCGCTGCCTGAACGACAGTTTTCGGTAAGGAGGATTGATGGTGTACCCTTTGTCAGAAAAAGTAGAGGGCATCACCTCGGAGACGAAAGTCCCCAAGCCAGGCAACGTAACCTCATCATTGTCAAGGATCAGCCCCTTGACCATATCTGAAAACAAGTCTATGTCCATTTTCCTCCTCCGAGAAATTCACACAAAGGTACACAAAAAAAACTACAAAAAAATTTGCACTAATCAATTTTTGTTGTACCTTTGCACTCCCGAAAGGAACAAACAACCGAAAAGGTTGACAAAATTCCTCAATAGCTCAGTTGGTTAGAGCACCTGACTGTTAATCAGGGGGTCGTAGGTTCAAGTCCTACTTGAGGAGCCAAAGCGGACAAATCATCAGAAATGACGGTTTGTCCGTTTTTCTTTTCCTCATAACTCTTTGATTTCAAAGAATATTGGGATCAAGTCAAAAACCGGGGCAAGTCCAAAGCCAGAGCAAGTCCAAAGCCGGGGGCAAGTCCAAAGCCCTGTGCTAAAAGAACCGGCTTGCCCCTCCCACGACGA
>ENA-OPJV01000459-OPJV01000459.1-human-gut-metagenome-genome-assembly--contig:-NODE-459-length-15590-cov-1.496749_pt1 | contig 15590 bp, 13 predicted proteins | sample MGYA00241772_ERZ501669 | MGnify/ENA primary metagenome ERZ501669 (study PRJEB25962, sample SAMEA2042290) | human gut metagenome | biome: human gut; feature: human-associated habitat; material: faeces...
CCAGCCGATAATCGAGATCGGGGGCTACGGCATACATATTCCTTTCCACATTATGTGGAGGCACGAGGTGACGGAGGAGTTTGAGCATCCGAACATCACCCGCCTTGACTCTTTTGAGGAACTTACTAAGATGTTCATTGACAATGAATAAGAATCAACCGGACAGAATTTTGGTGCGTGGCGCGAGGGTGCACAACCTGAAGAATGTGGATGTGGACATTCCGCTGGGGAAGATCGTAGGGATCGCCGGGGTGTCCGGGTCCGGGAAGTCCTCGCTGGCGCTTGGGGTGCTATATTCAGAAGGATCAAGACGTTACCTTGAGTCTCTTTCGACTTACACAAGAAGGAGGATGACACAGGCGGCGAAGGCTGACGTGGACGAGGTCCTTTATGTCCCTGCGGCTCTCGCGCTTCATCAGAGACCGGGGATTCCGGGCATACGCAGTACTTTCGGTACTGGTACGGAACTTCTTAACAGCCTTAGGCTTATGTTCTCAAGACTGGCGAGTCACAGATGTCCGAACGGTCACTATGTCGAGCCGTCTTTGCTGGTGGCGGCTGGAAAGGAGCTTGTCTGCCCTGCGTGCGGAGAGCATTTCTACGCTCCGTCGGCTGAGGAGCTGTCGTTCAACAGCCAAGGAGCGTGCCGTAAATGCGACGGAACCGGAACAGTACGAACTGTGGATGAATCCACGCTTGTCCCGGACGAGAACCTCACGATTGACGAAGGGGCTGTGGCTCCTTGGAACACGCTGATGTGGTCTCTGATGAAAGATGTCTGCCGAGCGATGGGGGTGCGCACAGATGTCCCGTTCAAGGATCTGACTGACAAGGAAAAAGACATCGTCCTTCACGGTCCGGCGGAGAAAAAACACATTCTCTACAAGGCGAAGAACTCCAATGACGCCGCCGAACTGGATTTCACATTCTATAACGCGACCTACACGGTGGAGAACGCACTTGCCAAGGTCAAGGACGAGAAGGGAATGAAGCGTGTGGAGAAGTTCCTGAGGCTTGACGTTTGCCCGGACTGCGGAGGCACAAGGCTTTCCGATGCGGCAAGGGCACCGAAGCTTAGAGGAATATCATTGGCTGAGGCCTGCACGATGACCCTAACCGAGATTGTGGAATGGGTCAAAGGCGTTCCGGCTTCGCTTCCGTGGGAGATGAGGCCCATGGCAGAAAGCATCTGCGAATCGTTCTTGGACACGGCCAAACGACTGATGGACTTGGGAATAGGCTATCTTTCACTGGACCGCTCAGCGGCTACTCTATCGACCGGGGAACGTCAGAGAATGCAGCTGGCCAGAGCCGTAAGAAATCGAACAACGGGAGTCCTGTATGTTCTCGATGAACCTTCAATCGGTCTGCATCCATCGAATATAATTGGCCTCTGCGGCGTGATGGAGGACTTGATAGCGGATGGAAACTCCGTCATTCTGGTTGACCACGACACGCAGATCCTCACCAAGTCCGACTGGATGATCGAGATGCGACCCGGTGCCGGCTCAAGCGGCGGTACAGTGATAGCTCAGGGCACGATAGGCGACATCGAGGCCAATGAATATTCAAGGATAGGTCCTTTCCTTTCTGGCAAGAATCCTCTTAAGGTAAGACAACAGATAAAAGACTCTGACATATTCATTGATGGAAAGATAACGATGGTTACCGATGCCATCCATACGGTCAAGCCGCTGAAGGTGGAGATCCCTAAAGGCAGGCTGACGGTTGTCACAGGTGTATCCGGCTCCGGCAAGACCACGATGGTGCTTGAAAGCCTGAAGGTTTCAGGTCGTGAGCTGCCAAGGAACGTGAAGTCTATAGACGCTGAAGGAATACGTCAGGTGAAACTCATAGATGCTTCACCGATAGGCATTAACGTTCGCTCTACGGTGGCGACTTATGCCAACGTGCACGATGAGTTAAGGAAAGTCTTCGCCAAGACTCCGGACGCGAAAAAGCACGGCTACAAGGACGGGGATTTCTCCTACAATACCGGCAAGCTCCGTTGCCCGACCTGTGACGGCACGGGTGTGATAAGCCTTGACGTGCAGTTCCTTCCGGATGTGGACATTCCGTGCCCCGACTGCCGTGGGTCAAGATATTCAAAAGCGGCGGGAAGCATCCGGAGGGAGAATGCGGCAGGAGAGTTCCATTCGCTTCCAGAGCTGATGGATATGGACATCAATTCCGCCCTTGACGCTTGCGCTGATTTGAAACTCATCAGTCAGCGTCTCAGAGTCCTGCGTGATCTCGGCCTTGGCTATCTGACCTTGGGAGAAGAGACCCCGAGCCTGTCCGGAGGTGAGGCCCAGCGACTTAAACTGGCCAGCGAAATGGGCAGGGGGCAGAGCGACTCTGTCTTTGTGTTCGACGAACCGACCATAGGCCTTCACCCGTCCGATGTCCTGACGCTACTGAAAGTGTTCCAGAGCCTTATCGATCACGGAGCCACCGTCATAGTCATCGAGCACGATCTGGATGTCATCCGCAACGCCGACTACATCATCGACATGGGACCGGGAGGTGGTGCCGAAGGTGGCCGTATTGTCGCGACCGGTAGCCCGGATCAAATCCGTGAGGCAAAGGACAGCGCCACCGGCAGATTCATTTAAAAGATCAAATTGGAAATATTGCTGGCCACGATTGTGGACACTGCCACACTGACTAATCCCGGCATCATAAAGCTGTGGTTCAGAAGATATTTCCCGATCACGGTCGTTCCGCTGCGGTCGAAGTTGACCGTAGCGATGTCCGAAGGATAGTTCGGTATGAAGAAATAGCCATAGACGCTTGGCAGTACACCCAAAAGCACAGGTCCCGGGATGCCCAATGAATATGCCAGCGGCAGCATCGCCACGACCACCGCACCTTGTGAATTGATCAGAACCGAACCGGCTACAGCCTTTTTCGGTGAAGCCTTGCTGACTATGACCATCAGCGCGGCGGCTGTAAGCATCACAATCTGAATGACTATATTCATTTTCAACCTGCTGCCGTCCTCGTAGGAAGGGAGCAACCTTTGGCATGACGCGAACAGCACGATGACGGCGATTGAGGCAAGGAATATATAGACCGCGCGTTTCGCTGACGCGAGATTTCCTTTCCGAGGGATGTCGCTGTGCTACCGTACATATATTCATACATCTCCGGGTCTTTCAGCCTTGCCTGGAACGCAGGGTCCTTGCCAAGGTCCAAGCCTCTTTTATAGGAGCATGCGCTTGCGGCGAGGCCTGTTCCGGAAATCGCTCCCAATGCCAGGCTTCCGTACCGTGAGCCGACATAAAGTGCCAGAAGCACTATCATCAACTGTATCAAAAACATAATTGTGAATTTTTCTCAATGCTTAGATTTTGCAAAACTACGGCAATATTTTGAATATTTATGCTGAGGTTTTACTTATTTTTCATATATTGCGAATAATTTTAATGACACATAATTAGAACCGATTCTACCTGCTGATGATTGAAAAGCACACTCATTATGCATTAACGCTCGCCGGTGTTTTATTGATGCATGTTGTTCCCGCCATTTGCGGGGACGGTGTCACGCATCCGGCATGTTTGTCTGAATGCCTTGAAACAAAGGATATTAAAGTGACTTTGGTCCAGAAAAGACAGAATTATTGTTCTGACCATAAGACGCGTGACACAGACATCCGCTCTCCGAAATCGGTGACCATCCATCCTGATGGCTCTAAGTTCTACGTCAATTCTCTGGAGGGCATGAGGACTGTTGTCTTTGAGGTTCCTACCGGAAAGAAAATCAAAACTGTCCAACATCGGTTTGATGGTTCGGACAAGGAGTTGTGGGCTGATGAAAGCGGCTATTACACATTCAAGGACAAGCGCAGGAATCCTCGGACATTCTCGGGGAAACCAGTCGAATCGGCTTTCTCCCACAAAGGTAAATATTTGTGGATAACCTATTACCGAAGAAGTTACGACATCAATGCGCAAGAACCTTCCGCTGTCGCCGTCTTGGACACGGAAAGGGACACGATTATCCGGATGTTCGAGACTGGGCCGCTCCCTAAGATGATCGCCGTGTCGGATGACGAAACGAGATTGGCGGTCACTCATTGGGGAGACAACACGGTCGTTGTCATGGACATCTCAAGTGACAGGCCTGAGGATTGGCATTACATCTCCAACTATGTGATCGATAGTAAATTATCCCTTGATTATAGCAGGACAGAGCCGGTCAACAGGGACAATGGCAGCGGGCACTGCCTGAGGGGAACCCTGTTCACACCTGACAACAGGTATCTTCTGGTCGGTTGTATGGGCGGTGCCGGTGGAATCGCCGTGATAGATCTTGAGGCCTCTTCGTATCTGGGGAGGATTGTAGGCTTGAAGCCGAACGTCAGGCATTTAATTTGCAAGGATGGCTACCTTTATGCAAGCATCAACACCGCAGGCTATGTCCAAAGGGCAGAAATGACAAGTGTCTATTCGGCCATAGCTGAACTTGATGGGAAAAGTAAAACCGCCAGAATCAACGGTTGGGAAAGCTGCAAGGTATTTCCGGGCGCGAGAACGATAGTAGCTTCGCCAGACGGACGGTTCATCTTCGCGGCATGCAATTTTTCCAGCAGAATCGCTGTTGTGGAGACAAAGACCATGTCCATGATCGGATCCGTCCGCGCGGATTCGTATCCTGTCGGGTTGGCGATAACGCGGGACGGGCACTATCTTTTCTCGACCTCCCAGGGCAACAGCAGTGGCGGTGGCAATGCTGTGGACATATACAGAATTGAATATAAATGAGAAACGCAATAAGAACAGTGCTTGTGGCGATCGCCGTGATGATCTCGGTCGCGGCCAATGCCCATAACGTCATGTCCGAGGTCGAGGATTCGATCACGGTGTCAACTGAAAAACTGGCGGACATCCTCGTGGAGGAAGGAATGAAGATGATTGGCACACCATACCGCTATGGCGGCAGCGGACCGAGGGCCTTCGATTGTACTGGATTCACAAAGTATTTGTACAAGAAGTTCGGCTATGACCTGGAGCGTTCTTCCGTAGGCCAATCAAAGCAAGGAAGGGAAGTGAGCGGCTCGTGGTCCAACTTTCAAAAAGGAGATCTGGTAGTGTTCGCGGCGCGACGCAACGCCAGCAGGGTCGGCCACATCGGGATATTCATAGAGCTTGACAGTTCGGGCAGGGATTTCACTTTCATCCATGCGGCGGTGAAAGGTGGGATTCAGATCTCGCACATCACTGAGAAATATTACTCATCCAGGTTCCTTGGAGCGAGAAGAATCCTTCCTGATTTTGTAAGCCATAAAGATGAGAAGGTGGTGGAAGCCTTGCCTGAAAACACGGCCATTGATGTCAGGGACACCTTGCGGCTGCAGGAAGGTGACATGCGTGTCCTGCTTATGGCGGACGGGCGTTGGATGGTCATCGGGGACGATGGATCTCTGAACGTCCCTAAGGACACAGCCAGCATTGTCCTCTCTCCGTCCGGCACTTGGTCAGCGATCAAGCATGTGTCGCATCGCATTCCGTCCAGGACGGATCCTCCTCGGCAGGCGTTGGTGGAGAATGACACACCTGCTCCGGAGGCGAAATACCACACAATCAAGTCCGGCGACACTCTTTCGTCAATCGCGTTAAGGTACAAGACCTCGGTCTCTGCGTTATGCAGGCTCAACGGGATGTCAGTGAAAACCACACTTCGCATTGGGAAGAGGATACGGGTTAAATAACAATTGAAAGATGAGAAGATTTCTCTCCTTGCTTCTGTTTGTGACGTTTTCTGTCAGCCTCATGGCCCAGAACGGAAAGAACGTCACGGTGAAATGGCTTAAAGACAATTACACAAAAAGAGAGGTGATGATCCCGATGCGGGATGGGGTCAGACTCTACACCGCTGTCTATGAACCAGTCTCGGCGGTCGATGCAAAACCAGTGATGCTTGTCCGCACTCCCTATTCGCTCAAACCTTACGGATTTGAGGCGGGGGAGGAACCTCTGCCAGGCAAACAGATATATTCATCCGGCATCTGGGATGACTTGCTCAACTACGCCGCGGATGGCTATGTTATTGTCTTGCAGAACGTCCGTGGCACCTTCTTGAGTGAAGGAGATTTCGAGAACATCCGTCCGCATCTCAGCGGCATGGCTGGAGGTACGGCGAAAGGGTGCATTGTTGACGAAGCCACGGACACTTACGACACGGTAGAATGGCTCCTTGCCAACACTGACAACAACGGAAACATCGGTGTGAAAGGAACCTCGTATCCTGGCTTTTACGCCACGATGGCTGCCCTTTCCCGCCATCCCGCGATCAAGGCTGTCTCGCCGCAAGCACCTGTCACCGATTGGTTTATGGGAGATGACGCGCATCACAACGGGGCTCTTTGCCTTGCGGACTGCTACCGTTTCGGCTCGTCGATGTACAGAACGCGGAAAGCACCTTCGACTAAAGGCCTGTCTAAATTGGTGAATATCGACACCGATCTCTATGAATATTTCCTTGGCAGGCCGATGGCCGACCTTTCGGCGTACTTCGGCGACACCTTGGCGTTCTGGAACAGCATGGTCTCACATCCGGATTACGACAGATTCTGGAAAGACCGGAATCCCGGCCGGCATCTGAGGGACATCAAGCCTGCGGTTCTTGTCACCGGTGGTTTCTACGATGCCGAGGACTGCTACGGCGCGTTAGAGACCTACAACGAGATCCGCGGATTGTCTCCGGAATGCAACCTTTATCTGGCCGTGGGGCCGTGGTACCACGGGGGATGGAAGAACCGCAAGGCGAATCACCTTTCCGGAGCGTGGTTCGGAGAGGCGTCCGGGGAATATTACTTGGATGACATTGAGTATCCTTTCTTTACATATTACCTTGAAGGAAAAGGGAATATGCCTGCAAGGGTGAATATTCTACCATCCGGTGAGACTCTGAAATCAAAAATGGAAGGTGTACCATCTTCGACACTTTGGAAGACATATTCCTCATGGCCTCCGTCAGATGCGGAGCCTATCAGAATATTCTTTTCAGGTGCTGATTCCTTGAATATGTCAGGATTGCCTGACGTGCTGGCTTTCAGGACATTCACGTCAGATCCAACGAACCCTGTCCCGTATATGGATGTAAAATCCAATGGACGTGACCGCGCCTACATGACGGCCGATCAGAGTTTCGCGTCAGCACGGGAGGATGTCCTTACATATTCAGGAAATGTACTTTCAGACACGTTGCATCTTGCAGGTCCGGTAAAGGCGCACATGGAATTGAGGCTCGACCTGCCGGACGGGGCATATTCAAAGAATATGGATGCGGACATTGTCGTCAAGTTGATTGATGTCCGCCCCGATGGTTATCAGATGCTTGTCAGAGGTGATGTGATGCCGCTCCGTTACCGTGACGGATTCAGCAAGGCAAAGGCTGTTAAGGCAGGAAAAGTCGTCAGCGTGGACTTCACGATGTGCGATATAGATCATTACTTCCTTCCAGGCCATTCTTTGATGATACAGATTCAGGGAAGCTGGTTTCCGCTCATCGCGATGAACCCTCAAACCTTTGTGCGGAACCCGTTCACGGCCACCGCGAAAGACTACGGGCCCATTAATGTCTCTATTTCCTCTCATTCTTTTCTAGAGTGCGGTAAAGTCAATGCTTGCAGTCAATAAAACAAATATGTTTATTCGTATAACAAAAATGTTTACCACTAGATATGCTGCCTGATTCCACATTTGACCTATTGGAAAGCATCGCGAAGAAGCATGGCGATGGCGATTTCAGTTCCACAACAGAATCCGAGCGGAAAGTACTCGAACAAATCAACGCGGCCATTGCGGACGGCGACATCGAACTGTACCCTATGAAGGCTCTGCTGGCTGCAAGCAATGATTGGAACACCGGCCTGATCACCCGTATGGGACTATACAAGAATATCCTTCTGGAAGGGATCGAATGTGGTGCCCTCGTCCCAGGGAATGAATATGCCTGGGAATGGATAGGCTCCGCCGCGACGAACAACGACCCCGAAGAGTTTATCGATGACAAAACCCTCTATTACGATCTCCTCTCCTCGGCGGCAGAGTCCGGAATCACCGTCGCTCTGGACATTATGGACCGCATATGGGAGCCAGAGAACATCATCGAGGAGGATTGACGTTGCCCCTTTCTCGAATCTTCATATATTTTTTCACATTAGGAGATAGAACAGACTCCTTTCGTCCATCAATATAAGTGACGATCCGAAAGGATATGAATGGACGAAACGCTGACACAAGAATTTTCCGAGTGCTGCTTTGCGTGATTGAAAGAATTTCCTAACTTTGCGTCGCTGGAGTAATCCAGCATAAATACGGAATGTGCGATCACGCGGCCCTCAATTGAAAATCTGACAGTTTTCCAACGAATAAGGGACTCACGAACAGCACTCTTTACTTGTGTATCAGCACCTGCCCGCACAGGCACGCCCTTTTGGCGCACAGCCACCGCACGGCAGACACCAATACACAGTGTGGAGTTCCATTCGTTCTTCTTATTCGGGTTTTGTCAGAACCTTCAATTGAAAGAACGTGGAACTCCACACTTTCGTTGTTTGTGGTGATGTAATGAAGCAGTGCAATATCAATACTTTGTAGATTAACTAAATAGTTGAGCTCGACACGAATTAGAGCAGATGTTACAATGAAATTAAAAACGTTTTTTGTAATGGCTATGCTTGCCGTTGTCTTTGCTTCTTGTACTATGAGAAGTACTTTTTACTGAGGTGTAGTAGTTACACCAACTGAGGCACGCAATGGCGATGAGATCACAATGAAAATTGGTCCCTTTGATTTGGGACCAGAAGTAGGAGTTTCTGTTTCTACGGAAACATCAATTAATGGTAAGAATACAGTTAAATCCGTCAATTATTATATTGATGGGAAGTGTGTTGCATCATCATCTGATGCAGACGATGAATATGCTGCCACTTATACATTAAGTGACATTGAGGTAGGAGAGCATGAAATAACAGCTCTTGTACACCCAATCCGCGTTGGGCTGAAATTGATGAACATATTACTTCTGCGAAAATTATTATTCTTAGATAGACCCATATGAAACGTATTATAATAGGACGAAGTTCAAAGAGTGACTATGTTATTAACGATGGTACTGTGTCGTCGTCACATGCCTTAATCACTGTATTAGACTCTGGTGAAGTTTATATAGAAGATTTAAGCTCAAAAAACGGGACACTCGTCAATGGTGTAAAGATTAAATCAAAAACCATTCTTACATCAGGGACGACCGTACTCCTTGGGAATCATTCAATTGATTGGAAATCAATTATACATACCGCAAAACAAAAGACTATTCTCGCAAAGCCAGAGGTTACTTTTCCAAGTTCAATCATAGATAAAAAACTAATTGGAAGAAATGCTTTGTCACAGATTCGTTTCTCCTATGATGACGTTTCTGACAAACATGCTTATTTGTGCAAACAGACAGACGGAAATGTTTTATTGATAGATAATAACTCAACCAATGGAACTTATGTCAATGGAATAAGGATATCATCTCCTCGGGTGTTGAAAAAAGGTGACTCAATTTTATTATCAAATAGACATCCATTGAATTGGGAAGCGGTTTACCCACCAAAAACATCAATTATATTAAAAAGTTGCATCGCAATCGCTGCATCAATCATCGTTATTATTGGTATCTTCCTTCTTAAACCGTGGAGTTGGATAGAGAAAGATTGGAGCAGAATATATGCTGAACACAAAAATGATGTTGTATTGGTGTATGTTAAATCCGCTTATGTAACAACTGTGCAAGGGCGATTATTAAGCTCGTATCTAAACGGGAATAATCAGTTAGACTACTTGCGTTTGGACAGTGACGGAGATATTGTATCTGGTATTGTCAGGAGTTCCGGAACAGGATTTTTTATTTCTTCCGATGGAAAACTATTGACAAACCGGCATGTCGTGGGGAGTGATAATGAAGAGGCAAAGAACATTGAAAAGATTAAACGAACCATACAGTCGGCACTTCGGCAGAACGGTTTATCTCAATTAGCGGCCAATGTTGAGGTAAACTATGTCGTCATTAGTGTCGGGGTTATTCAGAATGATACCTATATCGATAATGAGAATGACCTTATTCCTTGCACAGTCTTAAAAACAAGTGAAGATCCTGAATTGGATGTCGCTATTTTGCAGACTAATTCAAAAACTCTTCCTAATGGTTCAGCATACATTGATTTGACAAAGGCGGTACCGTCGAATAAACTTGCGCTTGGGCATAAGATATGCACAATTGGTTTCCCTCAATCGTTCACGATCGGCCAGACTTCCGTAGGTCTTGAGGCAAATAATCAAAGCGGTGAAATCACTCAGGTACGGGGGCATTATGAATATGGCCACAATATCACAATCCACCAAGGAGCCAGTGGCTCTCCTGTTTATGATAAAAAAGGTCGATTTGCGGGAATTATAGTATCAGGATTTCTGGGAATCTCGCAGGGGTACAACCAGGCTATCCAACCGACACCGGTAATAGAATTCGTTGATAAATATATTCAATAACTTAATATCATGGCAACTAAAAAATGTGTAAATGGTCATCTTTATGACCCGGCAATCTATGGAGACACTTGTCCTTTTTGTCCTTCGTCAAATGGAGCGACAAAGGTTAATGCTTACAATCAAGAGGATTATGGCACTCAAGTCATTGGAGGAGACCAACCGACAAAACCTACCGAAACTATCGGATTAGATGAGAACGAGTCTTCAGAAGGACATACTGTTATACATCATGTAGGTGTTCATGCGACAGGTGAAACAGGCGTGAACGAGAACCGCCGTCTGGTAGGCCTTCTTGTCTCTTATAGTGCGGTAAGCTCAGGGGAAGTATATAAAGTTTTTGAGGGGCGGACCACAATCGGTCGCGACCGTACGTGTGATATCCCGTTCCCAAATGACAACCATATGTCAGCCAAGCATCTTTTGATTCAGTACGTAGAGGCTAAAGGCTCATTCCGTGCCCAAGAGTTCGATAAGGGATCCGCAAATGGCAGCTATGTAAATGGTCAGGTCTATGTCTTGGGAGATGTCATTGACCTAAAAGACAAAGATGTGATTGTTATCGGGGGAACAAAGTTCGTTTTCTTGGTGATTCCTGAATTTTAGATAGATAGATATGATGGAACTATTTAACTACTGTTTGGTGGTCGGTCAAACGGATGTTGGAAGGAAGAGATCCGCCAATGAGGACAGCATGGGGAATGCCGTTACAATCAATGGATTAGTATCTATTGTTTGTGATGGTATGGGGGGACATGTAGGTGGTGCGACCGCTTCGAAAATAGCCGTTAACGCCATTCTTGAGAATCTGAATACAAACTATTATGATGACCCGCGTATAGCAATAGGGGAATCCATAGATATAGCTAATAGCGCTATTTTGAATGAGGCCGCAGCACACCCGGAATTATCCGGGATGGGTTCTACCTGCGTGCTATTGATTGTGAGAAACGGAAAGGTCTATATAGGCCATGTGGGTGATAGCAGGATTTATTTGATTCGATCCAGAAGGATAGTTCAACTGACAAAGGATCATTCGTATGTACAGATGCTTGTTGATAAAGGAGAGATTACCAAAGAACAAGCTGAGCATCACCCTCGAAAAAATGAAATCACAAATGCGCTTGGCATTCCAAACATGACACCCGCGACTGTCGCTGATGATGCTATTGTTCCAGAGGCTGGCGACTGCTTTCTTCTGTGTTCAGATGGCTTGAGTGGAATGGTTCCGGATGCCACTATCAATAAGGTGCTCAGCCGTCAAAGTGAGATGAACGCACAGGAACGGGTAAATCGTTTGGTCTCTATCGCCAATGAGAATGGTGGCGTTGATAACATCACAGCTCAAATGGTTGAATTTACCGTTTCGCCCGAGTCGATTAAACAGGATGATAAGTTTCCTCTGTGGCTAAAAACACTCGTCTCGATTCTCGTTATTGTGCCGGTTGGAGTCGGGGCTTATTTTTGTTTTAAGCCAGAAAAGAATCCTAATAGAGGTGGCGAACGTATTGCTGATATTAAAATTGACACGGCGGAGCTTGTTAATATAGCGCAAGAATTTAAAGAGCATAGCGAATGTGTCAAGTTAGTTTTCACGGATTCGTCTTTAACGTTTTACCATGACGATACTCCGCTATGGAATGTGGCTGATTCTTGTGATTCAAACTCATTACAAGTTATGCCAGATGGTTATATTTTGCCTTATAGAGATAAGACTTGTTATGTGCTGATATTTGATAAAAAACCTAAGGAACAAGTCATAGTAAGAGTTTCTTCCAAATCTGGGCAAAAGTTATATCAATATATAGTATACAATCCTCCCGTAAGAATCATAGAAGACTATTCCAGATCTCGTGGGACAGGCAAAACTAATAATGTGACACAAATTGTCACCACCGAGAGGAGAGACACGATAAAAGTTGGACTTGGAGCACATACGTTATCAGTGGATGAAAAACTGATATTCTCTTATTTTGCCAAGCCTTTTTTCAAGTTAGGCGAGTTTGAACGAGAAGTAAAAAATGTTTTAGTTGATGAGATTATTGATGATGAGATTTCATTTGACAATTCTTGTTGGAGAAAAGAATTCAATCCTACCAATAAACAATTGATTTTTATTTACAATGGCTGTAATTCGGAATCAGCCGAACAGACGTTCCGTATTCCTTGTTGTTTAAAGGATTCCACGGAAGAAATAATGCTAGAAGTTAGTTTGACGATTAAGAATGATAGCGGTAGCAATCAAGGTACAGATAATCCACAAATTAAAAAAGACAGTGTGTTAAATACCTATTCATTAATTAATAGTGCATCATGAATAACTATACAATAATCCGGGAGGTCGGTAAGGGGGGCATGGGCTCTGTCTATGAAGCTAAAAGCCCAAACGGCAAACGTGTCGCCTTGAAGATGATGAGTGCTAAAGCCGCTGCATGCCCGGATTACAGAGAAATGTTCGACCATGAGGTCAGCTCTCTTAGAAAGCTGTCACATCCCTCTATTGTCAACATAGTGGATGAACCTTTTTCCGATTCTAATGGCAACCTTTATTTGCCTATGGAGTTCATAGAAGGTAATACCATATCTCAGATAGTACAAAATCCGGCCCATGGCCCGTATAGTGAAGATGAAGCGATCTCTTTATTTTCGCAATTGCTGGATGTATTCACTTACATCCATCGTAATTCCTGTATACACCGTGATGTGAAACCATCCAATATCATGATTCGTCCAGACGGATCTGTATGCGTCATAGATTTTGGTATCGCGAAAGACAGCAAAACAAGTACGGGAAAAACGATAGGAAGAGTTGTTGGCACTGATGGATATATGAGTCCTGAACAAGCGAACGGATTGAACATTGATTATAGAACAGACATATATTCTCTGGGATGTCTCCTTCATTACATGCTTTGCGGCTCACATGCAATCGCAAAGAAGTCAAATGATTACGAAACGGTATGCGCAATCCTTGACAATGATTTTCCCTTGTTGTCAGAGAAAGGAATCAATGTAAGCAGGAGAACACAAGATGCTATTCTCAAAGCTGTGGATAAAAACATGCTTCGTCGGTTCCAAACGACCGAAGAGTTTAAACATGCCATTCAATCTCAATCATATACACAATCATCCACGGAACAATATGTGGTAACGGTAGGTCGTTCAGGATGCGACATTAATATTCCGGGGGAGTATGTGAGCAAGCACCATCTGGAACTCCTATTCACGCCTGGAACAGGCTCTACTCATGTGATAATCAGAGATATGAGTACAAACGGGACCGGAGTTGACGGGAAGATGATCAAACATTCTTCATTTGAGTTTTCATATGGAAACAATACCACGGCTTTTCCATCCGTGATGCTTGCGGGGCTTGCGGATTATACATTAAATTGGCAGGAGATCATTAAAATATTATTTGAAAAAAGGGGAAGCCCCACTACACCTCTTACTCCAGTACCTCCTCAACCACCAACTATAATAGACGACAAGATTTCTATTGGAGCTGCGATAGTATCATTCCTAATGCCACTTGCTGGATGGATTTTAGGCGGTATTTGGAAAAAGAAATTCCCACGAAAATCAAAAAAGGCAAATAAATTTGCATGGTTTGGCTTTCTCTTCAATATAATCACAATCATAATTTCTAAACTATAAATTATACTAATGAAAATGATAACAATCGGAAAATTGAATTGTGACATAGTAATCCAAGATGGCTACGTCAGTCGAAAACATGCTGAGATATCTCTTGTGGATGGTCAATATGTGTATCATGATTTAAGTAAAAACGGAACTACCATAAATGGTCGCGTTTATCACAATGAAAAAGTTGTTATTGCGCCTGGGACGCCTGTACTCTTGGCCAATAAGGTGCCTCTTCCATGGCCTCAAGTATTGATGCTTCTTCCTAATACACCAGTGAATGGGCAAAATGGCATTGGGACTGGTGGAGAAACATTCATACAACCTTCAACGTGTGACGAAAACATAGGGGCTGGATGGGGAATAGTATCATTTCTGTTCCCGGTTGTCGGATTCATATTATACTTTGTATGGAATGATGCAGAACACAAAAAAGCTAAGCAGGCCGCGATCATTGCCGGAATTGGTTTTGTGCTCAGTTTTGTCATCGGATTCATCGGAGGCTTGGTCGGCGCTTTATAATAAGTTATAGCATTGATTACTATGATAGGCAAAGAAATTCTTAATTATAAGATCATTTCCCTTATAGGTAAGGGAGGTATGGGGAGTGTATATTTGGCTCAGAACAAGTATATCCAGCAACAGAAAGTGGCCATTAAGATCATTAATTCCAACATGATTAATGATTTTTCCCGCCAGACTTTCGCTAAAGAAGCTGATAAATTGGCACGCCTTAATCATCCTAACATTGTTCATTTCATCAATTACCATGTTGATGAGGAGGGGAGTATATATCTGATTATGGAGTATGCTGACGGGTATAGCTTGGAAGAGTACATCAAGAATGTATCTGGACTTATAGTAGAAGATAAGATATGCTCATTCTTTGAGCCTCTGTTGGATGCTTTTGATTATGCGCATAAAAACAATATTATTCACAAGGACATCAAACCGGCGAATATTATCATAACGAAGGATGGTACCCCCAAAATTCTGGATTTCGGTATTTCTGAGCTTTTGAGCGAAAAAGGATCCGATGCTGATCAGGATGTGATAATGGGGACACCTTCTTATATGAGTCCAGAGCAAGTCAAGGGTTTGCCTCTGGACCAGCGTTCGGACATTTACTCACTCGGTGTCCTTTTGCATCAGATGTTGACAGGAAATCCACCGTATGATACAACAACACTCACTGAACATGAAATCTACAAACATGTTGTAGATGACGAATTACCGAGGATGAAGACCTACTATAAGTATGTCTCAGACAAAGTACAAGCGATTGTGGATAAGGCGACAAGCAAAAAACCGGAAGCACGCTACGCATCCTGTTCGGAATTTAAAAAAGCACTTCACAATGCTATTTATCCTCCTGTTGTCTCCAAGTGGGGTAAATTGGGCATA
>ENA-OPJV01000468-OPJV01000468.1-human-gut-metagenome-genome-assembly--contig:-NODE-468-length-15483-cov-2.509528_pt1 | contig 15483 bp, 7 predicted proteins | sample MGYA00241772_ERZ501669 | MGnify/ENA primary metagenome ERZ501669 (study PRJEB25962, sample SAMEA2042290) | human gut metagenome | biome: human gut; feature: human-associated habitat; material: faeces...
GGACACGGGGACAGTGGGGACAGCCCCTTTTTTTCTCACACACACGTGCGCGCGTATAAAGCCGGGGTCAGCTCTTGTGATACGTTCCCCCTACCGTCCACACTCATCGGACCCCTTGCTTGGTGAACCGTTTGGGCCGCCTTTTCCTGGTAGTAGGTTTTCATCGCCTTTTTCACCTCGGTGCGTATACGAAGGTCTGCATGCAGGGGGCCTCCCAGGAGCAGTGTGTTGTGTTATTTGGTTTTTTTACTGTAAGAGATGATTTTCTCTAGCAGCTCCGGCCATATGTCATCCTGTGGAAAGGCAGGCAGGGGGAAATAAGGTTCGGAGCCTTCGGTGAGTTGTTCTTCCTCTTTGGTGTCATTGGAAAACTCATTTTCCACCTTATTGTATCGCGCGCACGTGTGTGAGAAAAAAAGGGGCTGTCCCTGCTGTCCCCACTGTCCCTGCCTTGTAAGAATCGGCGGAACTGAATAACGGAAAATATTTTTCAGGAGGACTTGTCTTTAAAATTCACTTGAAATGAATTTGTTTTCCCACTTTTATTGTTAATGCGAAGAGAAGTCGTTATCTTCGCATTAACAATCCATTTAAGAAAAAGAGAATGATGAAATATCCCATTGGCATACAGAGTTTTGATCAAATAATAGAAGGTAATTGGGTCTATGTGGATAAGACCGATTTGGTTTATCGTTTGGTAACGACGACCAAAACTTGTTTTCTTAGCCGTCCCCGTCGTTTTGGGAAGAGCTTGTTGGTAAGCACGTTGGATGCCTATTTCAAGGGGCGCAAGGAACTTTTTGACGGCTTGATGATAGCGAAGTTGGAGAAAGACTGGCATCAGTATCCTGTGTTCAAGATAGATTTCAACGGTGTTAACTTTACGGAAAAAGGAAACTTGGAAGCTACCATAGAATATTATCTTGCCAACTGGGAGAAAATCTACGGAGAAACTCCCCGTGAGGTTCCTATGGGGAAGCGGTTCGAACAAATACTTTCTCTAGCCTATCAGCAAACGGGGCGTCGTGCCGTGGTGCTGGTAGATGAATATGACAAGCCTATTCTCGATGCATTGGATACTCCTCTGGAAGATGCCAACCGCGAAATCTTGAAAGCTTTCTATTCCACCTTCAAAGGGGCTGATGAATACTTGAGGTTTGTGTTGCTTACGGGAGTGACAAAATTTTCGCAAGTCAGTGTGTTCAGCGGGTTCAACCAGCCTAAAGATATAAGTATGGATAATCATTATGAAGCATTGTGTGGTGTGACTCAGGTGGAATTGGAACATTATTTTGCAGAACCTATTGCAAATTTGGCTGAAAAGTTCAATTATACAGTGGAGGAAATGAAAGACGTACTCAAAATGCAATACGATGGCTATCATTTTGGCAGCGGCTTGCTTGGTGTCTATAATCCTTTCAGCCTGCTCAATGCTTTTGATATGAACGATATCCGCGACTATTGGTTTGCATCAGGTACTCCTACTTATTTGATCAAACTTCTGCGGCATAACCACGAGCAGATGGATGAATTGACTGGGCGTTACTATGATCCTTCGATGTTTGTCGATTATAAGGCCGATGTGGAAAAACCGCTGCCTATGATTTATCAAAGCGGCTATCTGACGATCAAGGAATACGACTCCCGGAGAAACCGTTACCTGTTGGACTTTCCAAATAATGAGGTGAAAAAGGGATTTCTGACCATGGTGGCAGCCAATTATTTCAAACCCCAAGAGTTTGAAGTTTCCAACTGGATTGTAGATGCCGTCATTTTACTTGAGGAAGGGGAAACTATGGCTTTTTGTTCAGCTTTAACTTCTTTCCTTGCGGATATACCTTATGATTCTCATGGCTCGATAAAGACGGTTGAAGCGACAGAAAAACATTTTCAATATACTTTCTATCTGATTCTCCGTTTGCTTGGGGTATATTGCCTGTTGCATGTGGAGAAAACTCAGTCAAGAGGAAGAGTGGACTGTGTATTGGAGACAAAGGATTATGTATATATATTTGAGTTTAAACTGGATGGTACGGCTGCTGAAGCCTTGCAGCAGATAGAGGACAAAGGATATGCTACACCTTATCAGACAGACACGCGCAAAGTCACGGCTATTGGTGTCAGTTTTTCATCGGAAACCATGACGGTGGAGGAATGGGAGGAAAAAACGTTGTGGCCCAGTTGAGATTAAATAATAGTGCAAAAGTAATGCCTCAAGCCGGAATCGTCACGATCCCTCTTGAGGCAGTCTTCATTTATGGAATTGGGAATATAAACCGCTTACGCTTTAAAATTGCGTGCTATTTTTTTATATCCATATACGGCACGGTTACCCAATTCTTCTTCAATGCGGAGCAACTGGTTGTATTTTGCCATACGGTCGCTACGGCTCAGTGAACCGGTTTTAATCTGTCCGCTATTGGTGGCTACGGCGATATCTGCAATGGTAGCATCTTCCGTTTCACCGGAGCGGTGGCTGGTCACAGTGGTGTAGCCGTTACGTTGGGCCATTTCGATAGCATCCAGAGTTTCAGTCAGCGAACCGATCTGGTTTACTTTTACCAGGATAGAGTTTGCACAACCTTCACTGATTCCTTTTTCCAGGAACTTCACATTGGTAACGAACAAGTCATCACCTACCAGCTGGCAACGGTTGCCCAGACGCTCGGTCAGCATGCGCCATCCTTCCCAGTCGTTTTCTGCCATACCATCCTCTATCGAATCAATGGGGTAGTCCCAACTCAATTTTTCCAGATAGGCAACCTGTTCGGCGGCACTGCGCTTTTCCCCTTTGGGGCCTTCAAACTTGGTATAGTCATAGATGCCGTCATGATAAAATTCGGAAGAAGCACAATCCAGACCGATGGTGATATGTTTGAATGGTTCATATCCGGCAGCTTCAATAGCGGCAAGGATACAATTCAAAGCATCTTCGGTGCCATCCAGTGCAGGGGCAAAACCGCCTTCATCTCCTACGGCTGTGCTTAGTCCGCGTTTTTTCAGCACCTCTTTCAAAGCATGGAATACTTCTGCGCCCATCCGTAAGGCCTCACGGAATGTCTTTGCGCCGACAGGACGAATCATGAATTCTTGAAAAGCGATAGGAGCGTCGCTATGCGAGCCTCCGTTAATGATGTTCATCATCGGGACGGGCATGACATAGGTATTTGTTCCGCCGATGTATCTGTAAAGAGGGATATCCAGATAGTTGGCGGCAGCTTTTGCCACAGCCAGGGATACGCCCAAAATAGCATTTGCGCCCAGTTTTGATTTAGTTGGGGTTCCATCCAGATCAAGCATGGCTTTGTCAATGCCACGTTGGTCCATAGAGTCCATTCCTTTCAATGCCGGAGCGATAAGGGTATTTATATTTTCTACAGCTTTTAATACGCCTTTGCCCCCGTAACGGGTCTTGTCACCGTCACGTAGCTCCAATGCCTCATGTTCACCGGTTGACGCACCCGATGGGACAGAGGCACGGCCCATAATCCCTGATTCCAATATAACATCCACTTCCACAGTGGGGTTACCACGTGAATCCAAAATCTCTCTTCCTTTAATCTCTGCTATTTTCATATAATTCTAATTTTATAAGATGGTTTTATTTTAATAACAATAGAGAAGCCGGATTTGTTGAGGTGCCAGGGAAAGTTTTTTCATGATATTTACTTTTTTATTTCTTTCCACAGAGTACATCCGTCTTCTTTTTTCGTCTCCCTTTAATAAAAGCTAGAGATCAATATGAAAATAAAATGGATAGTGGGGGGGCTGTTATGGGCAAGTTCTTACTTGCAGGCTGCCGCACAGGAATATAAACTGTGGTATGACGAACCCGCTCAGGTTTGGACTGAAGCGCTTCCGCTGGGTAACGGGCGGTTGGGAGCGATGGTATTCGGCAATCCCGGTGTGGAGCATATCCAGTTGAACGAAGAAACTATTTGGGCAGGACGTCCCAATAATAATGCTAATCCCGATGCGTTGGAATATATTCCCAAAGTGCGCCGGTTGGTGTTCGAGGGAAAATATCTTGAAGCACAAACGTTGGCTACCGAGAAAGTAATGGCGAAGACCAATAGCGGTATGCCCTATCAATCGTTTGGCGATCTGCATATTTCTTTTCCGGGGCATACACGTTATTCCGATTACTATAGGGAACTGAGCCTGGATTCAGCTCGTACCATCGTGCGTTATAAGGTGGACGGGGTGACTTATCAGCGTGAAACACTGACGTCGTTTGCCGATCAGGTAGTTATGGTGCGTCTTACTGCCAGCCAACCCGGAAAGATTACTTGTAACGCCAATCTTACTACTCCGCATCAGGATGTGATGGTTGCGACGGAAGGGGAGGAGGTTACCCTTTCGGGCGTATCTTCCTGGCATGAAGGACTCAAAGGGAAGGTTGAATTTCAGGGACGTATGACTGCACGTACTCAGGGAGGAACCCGATCTTGTCGTGACGGAGTCTTGAGTATAGAAGGGGCGGACGAGGCTGTGATTTATATTTCCATTGCTACCAACTTTACTAATTACAAGGATATAACAGGTAACCAAGTGGAGCGTGCGAAGAACTATCTGCGCCGGGCTGTAAGTAAAGATTATATGACATCACGTAAGGCACACGTCGATTTTTTCAAGCAATATATGGACCGTGTCTCTTTGGATTTAGGCATAGACAAATATGCAGGGGTAACCACTGATATGCGTGTACAGAATTTCAAGGAAACGAAGGATGATTTTCTGGTGGCCACTTATTTCCGTTTCGGCCGCTATCTGTTGATTTGTTCTTCACAGCCGGGTGGGCAGCCTGCTAATTTGCAAGGCATTTGGAATGATAAATTATTTCCTTCCTGGGATAGTAAATACACGTGTAATATCAATGTTGAAATGAACTATTGGCCGGCCGAAGTGACGAATCTCAGCGAATTGCACGAGCCTTTGATACAACTGATCCGTGAAGTGAGTGAAACAGGGCGTGAGTCGGCCAAGATTATGTATGGGGCGGATGGCTGGGTATTGCATCACAATACGGATATATGGCGTGTTACCGGAGCTATAGACAAGGCTCCGTCGGGATTATGGCCTACGGGTGGAGCCTGGCTGTGCCGTCATTTGTGGGAACGTTATCTTTATACAGGCGATATGGAATTTCTCCGCTCGGCTTACCCTATCATGAAAGAAGCCGGTAAGTTTTTTGATGAAATCATGGTGAAGGAACCTTTGCATAACTGGTTGGTGGTATGTCCGAGCAATTCTCCGGAGAATACTCATGCAGGCAGTAACGGGAAAGCGACTACGGCTGCCGGGTGTACTTTGGATAACCAGCTGATATTCGATTTGTGGAATCAGATAATCACGACCGCCCGTCTGTTGGGTACGGATGCTGAATTTGCCACCCGTTTGGAACAGCGTTTAAAGGAAATGGCGCCCATGCAGATAGGACGTTGGGGGCAATTGCAGGAATGGATGATGGATTGGGACAATCCGCAGGATGTGCACCGTCATGTGTCACACCTTTATGGTTTGTTCCCCGGTAATCAGATTTCTCCTTACCGTACTCCCGAATTGTTTGATGCGGCACGTACTTCGCTGATTCATCGTGGCGATCCGTCTACCGGATGGAGTATGGGATGGAAGGTATGTTTGTGGGCCCGTCTGTTGGATGGTGACCATGCTTATAAACTGATAACCGATCAGTTGACTCTCGTACGTAACGAGAAGAAAAAAGGAGGAACTTATCCTAATTTGTTTGATGCCCATCCACCTTTTCAGATTGACGGTAATTTTGGTTGTACGGCGGGTATCGTAGAAATGCTGATGCAGAGCCACGATGGTTTTATTTATTTACTTCCCGCATTGCCGGCGCAATGGAAAGAGGGAAGCGTGAACGGGATTATAGCTCGTGGAGGTTTTGAATTGGATTTGAGTTGGAAGAATGGTAAAGTGAGCCGGTTGGTGGTGAAATCCCGTAATGGGGGGAACTGTCGTTTGCGTTCTTTAAATCCGCTGGCAGGCAAAGGGCTGAGAACGGCAAAAGGGGAGAATCCGAATAAATTGTATGCCATACCCGAAATCTTGCAACCGATTATAAATAAAGAAGCGAAATTGAATAAAGTTGAGTTGAAAAAAACTTATCTTTATGATCTGGAAACCAAAGCAGGTGAAGAGTATATATTCTTAGGTAAGTGATGATTCTTGCACTGATTGTAAGGATGAAAAATAGTAAAAAGAAGAAATATGAAAAGAACAGGATTAAACATTATTTGCTCATTGTTGCTGGCAGGTGGAATGTGTGCATGTACTGCCACTCCTAAACAGACCGAAGAAATCAAATGGAGCGAACGTATGGCTCAGTCGGAAATGCAACGTTTCCCTGAGCCTTGGATGATAGAAAAAGCGAAAAAGCCTCGTTGGGGCTATACGCACGGACTGGTGGTGAAATCCATGTTGGAGGAATGGAAACATACCGGTGACACTGCCTATTATAATTATGCAAAAATATATGCAGACAGTCTGATAGACACCGACGGTAAGATAAAGACCATGAAATATCTTTCTTTTAATATTGATAATATCAATGCCGGAAAGATTTTATTCGATTTTTATGAAAAGACGGGAGACGGGCGTTATAAGGTGGCGATGGATACTCTTCGTAAACAACTGACCGAACAGCCCCGTACCAGTGAAGGTGGCTTCTGGCACAAATTGATATATCCGCATCAAATGTGGCTGGATGGTATATTCATGGCTTCTCCTTATTTGGCTCAATATGGTAACGTATTCAAGGATACTACGGTCAATGCCGATATTGTGAATCAAATAAAGCTGATTGCCCGTAAAACGTATGATCCTAAAACCGGTTTGTTCTATCATGGCTGGGATGAGAGCAAGACACAAAATTGGGCAAATAAGGAAACCGGGTGCTCACCCAACTTCTGGAGCCGCAGTATAGGCTGGTATGCCGCTGCCGTGGTGGATGTATTGGACTATATGCCGGCGCAGTTCGAAGGACGCGACAGCATTATGACGATTATAAATACGTTGGCCGAAGGCATTGTAAAATACCAGGAGCCTGAAACAGGGGTATGGTGGCAGGTGACTGACCAGAATAACCGTAAAGGAAATTATCTGGAATCTTCCGCTTCATCGCTTTTTGTATATTTCTTGTGTAAAGCGGTGAATAAAGGATATATCCCCGTGGAGTACAAGGCCGCTGCGGAGCGTGGATTCAACGGTTTGATAAAACAGTTCATTAAAGAAGAGCCTGATGGTTCATACACTATTACCAACTGTTGTGCTGTTGCCGGATTAGGCGGTAAAGGAAACCGGGATGGAAGTTTTGCTTATTACATAGGTGAGCCGGTGATAGAGAACGATCCGAAATCAGTAGGTTCCTTTATTTTGGCAGCTATTGAATATGAGAAAATGAAGCAGTAGGAATAATCTGAAAAAGATGAGGACATTTGTCAAAAAGGTCTTCATCTTTTCCGTAAACATAAGGACCTTTTTTAAACACCTTGTTGTTTTGATAAAAGCTCTTGTTTGGAGATTGTCAATTAATTAATAAACGAATTTGAAAATACAATGATGAACAGACACGCATTACTTTCCTTATTGGCTTTATTGCTATGTTGCTCTACTTCGTTGCCGGCGCAGAAAGCGAAAACGTATATTCCCTGGAAGAACGGCAAACTGGTGGTGTCCGAGGAGGGACGCTACCTGAAGCATGAAAATGGAGTACCTTTCTTCTGGTTGGGTGAAACCGGATGGCTGATGCCGCAACGCTTGAATCGTGACGAGGTTTCTTACTATCTGAATAAGTGCAAGGATGCCGGATATAACATGGTGCAGGTGCAGGTATTGAACGGTGTGCCTTCCATGAATATTTACGGCCAGTATTCCATGACAGACGGTTTTAATTTCAAAGATATCAACCGCAAAGGGATTTATGGATATTGGGACCACATGGACTATATTATTAAAAGTGCCGCTTCACGGGGCATCTATATAGGGATGGTATGTATTTGGGGAACTCCCGTGGAACAAGGGCTGATGAATGAAAAAGAAGCCGTGGCATACGGTAAGTTTCTTGCAGAACGTTACAAGGATGAGCCGAATATTATTTGGATGATAGGAGGGGATATCCGCGGTGATAATAAGACGGAGGTATGGGATGCGTTGGCAAACAGTATCCGCAGCATAGACAAAGGTCATCTGATGACTTTCCATCCGCGTGGACGTACCACGTCGGCTACTTGGTTTAATGACCGCGAATGGCTGGATTTCAATATGTTCCAAAGCGGACACCGTCGTTACGGGCAGCGTAACGGTGATGGTGATTATCCTATCGAAGAGAATACGGAAGAAGATAACTGGCGTTTTGTGGAAGCCAGTCAGGCAAAGACTCCGTTGAAACCGGTGATTGATGACGAACCTATTTATGAAGACATTCCACAGGGGCTGCATGATCCCAATGAAACCCGTTGGAATCAGCACGATGTGCGTCGTTATGCCTATTGGTCGGTATTTGCCGGATCATTCGGGCACTCATACGGTCATAATGATATCATGCAATTTATCCGTCCCGGATATGGAGCCTCTTTCGGTGCCGACGGACGTAAGAAAGCATGGTGGGATGCTTTGGAAGACCCCGGTTTCAATCAGATGAAATATCTGAAGAACTTGATGCTGACTTTTCCTTTCTTTGAACGTGTGCCCGATCAGAGTGTCATTGCAGGAACTAACGGCGAACGCTATGACCGTGCCATCGCTACCCGTGGAAATGACTATTTGCTGGTTTACAATTACTCAGGACGTCCTATGCAGATCGATTTGAGCAAAATCAGCGGTGCGAAAAAGAATGCATGGTGGTATAGCGCGAAGGACGGTAAGTTGGAATATATCGGTGAGTTTGACAGTAAAGTCACTTCTTTCCAGCATGATAGCGGTTATCTGAGCGGTAATGACCAGGTTCTGATTGTTGTGGATTCTGCGAAGGATTATGTGCAGAAAGCTTGGACAGCCTTGCCGGATGCCATACAGAAATGGAATAAGTAAGAAATATGCATATCATGAAAAAACAAGTATTATTAATCATTCTTCTGGCACTTCCGTTGTGGTTGAAGGCAGCGGATGTTTCGGTTACCGGCCTGCGTACCGAGCAGATGGTAGACCCCATGGGGTTGGATACTGCTGCTCCCCGTATGAGCTGGCGGTTGGAATCTTCTCAAAGAAATGTGATGCAGACCGCCTACCGGATCTTGGTTGCGTCTTCTCCTGAACTTTTAGCACAGGATAAAGGAGATTTGTGGGATTCCGGAAAAGTGGAATCCGATGCGTCCGTATGGATTCCCTATCAAGGGAAGCGTTTGAAAAGCAATCAGCGTGTTTACTGGAAAGTGAGAAGCTATACCAATCGCGGTGAGACAGAATGGAGCGAGCCTGCCCGATGGGGGATGGGACCTTTAGGTGAGATTCATTGGAAAGGACGATGGATAGGTTGGGACGCTGCGTTTGCATGGGATCGGGAAGATTCACACAGCCGTTTGAGCTCTCGTTATTTACGCACGGAATTTAAAACGCAAGCCAAGGAGATAAAGTATGCTACCCTTCATTTGTGCGGTTTGGGTATGTACGAACTGTTCATTAACGGTCAGCGGATAGGTGATCAGGTATTGGCGCCGGCTCCAAGTGATTATCGTCGTACTGTGCTTTACAATTCTTTTGATGTCACCAAACAGGTTGCCGGAGGAAATGCCGACAATGCCATCGGAGTGACCCTGGGCAACGGACGTTTCTACACTATGCGTCAAAATTACAAACCTTATAAGATTCCTACTTTTGGTTACCCCAAGTTGCGTCTGAATCTGATTATAGAATATACCGACGGCAGTATCCAGCGCATCAACAGTGATGAGAAATGGCGTTTGACGGCTCAAGGGCCTATACGTAGCAATAATGAATACGATGGTGAGATTTACGATGCCCGTATGGAATTGGGAAACTGGACACAGCCCGGTTATGATGATTCCAAATGGCTGAAGGCGCAACGTGTTTCATTGCCGTACGGTACACTCCGCGGCAATACCGCTCCCAACATGAAAGTGATGAAAACGCTGAAGCCGGCTGTCTTCAAGCAATATGGTAACCGTTATATGATTGATTTCGGTCAGAATATGGCAGGATGGGTGCGTATTAACATAGCGAAAGCCGCTGCGGGAGATACGATTTGCATACGTTATGCCGAACGGGTAAAGAACGACGGTACGGAACTGGATGTGGAAAATCTCCGCCATAGCCAGAGTACGGATTATTATATCTGCAACGGTAAAGAAAACAACACCTCCTGGAGTTCTCGTTTTTCTTATCATGGATTCCAATATGTAGAAGTGACAGGTTATAAAAATCTGAAAGCGGAAGATTTGGTTGCTGAAGTAGTATATGATGACTTGGAAGATAACGGTACTTTCGAGTGTTCCAATGATATCATGAACCGGGTTTATCGGAATGCCTGGTGGGGGATTTCCAGTAATTATAAAGGAGTGCCTTTGGATTGTCCCCAGCGTGACGAGCGCCAGCCCTGGCTTGGCGACCATGCTATGGGAACGTGGGGGGAAAGTTTCATGTTCAACAATGGAAACACCTATGCCAAATGGGCGGATGATATCCGTGAAGCGCAGCGTGAAGACGGTTGTATTCCTGATATTTGTCCGGCTTATTACAATTATTATACATCGGAAATGACATGGTCGTCCACATTCCCGGTAATCTGTGATATGGTTTATGAACAGTTCGGCAACATCGAACCTATTCGTAAGAATTATGCCGCTATCAAGAAATGGATGCACCATATACGCAGTGAGTTCACCACAGAGGATGGAGTGATTAACGCCGATAAATACGGTGACTGGTGTATGCCTCCCGAATCACCGGAATTGATTCACAGTCAGGACCCTGCCCGCAAGACGGATGGAGCACTGATTGCTACAGCCTACTATTATAAGGTATCGCAAATGCTGGCCAAGTTCGCCCGTTTGCAAGGTCTGGAAGATGAGGCGAAGGAATTCGAGAAGGATGCAGCAAAAATCAAAGACTGCTTCAACGCCCGTTTCCTTACGGTTAAGAAGGGAACTTCTCCGGTACAAACGCCGCATGTTCTTTATCCCGACAGCATATTCTATGGTAACAATACGGTGACGGCCAATATCCTGCCGCTGGCTTTCGATATGGTTCCTGAGGCCTATAGGGAAGAAGTGGAGAAAAATGTAATAACAGGCATTATCACCCGGAATAAAGGTCATATCAGCAGTGGGGTGATAGGTATGAACTGGATGATGCGTGAGCTTACCCGTATGGGGCGTGGCGATGTTGCTTTCCTGTTGGCAAGCAACAAGACTTATCCCAGTTATGGCTATATGATAGAAAAGGGAGCTACTGCCATTTGGGAATTGTGGAACGGTGATACCGCCAATCGTTGGATGAACAGTTGTAACCATGTGATGATATTGGGTGATCTATTGACTTGGTATTTCCGTGATTTAGCCGGATTTAATCCGGCACAGCCCGCTTACAAACAAATCATCCTTAAACCTGATTTTTCCATCCAGGAGTTGAGTCATGTCAAGGCTTCGCACAACACTTTATATGGCAAGATGATTAGTAACTGGAAGAAGACCCTTACGCATTTGGAATGGGATATCACGGTTCCCTGTAATACCACTGCATTGGTTTATCTTCCAACGTTGGACGAGAAGGCGGTAAAAGACAAGGACGTTACCTTTGTACGTCGGGAAGGCAACTCTACCGTATGGAGTGTTCCTTCGGGGAACTATCATTTTTCGGTTAGCATGAACCCTTCTTCAGGTAAAAACCGTGCAGGTATCGTGGAAGATCAGTTCCTATACGAACAAGCTTCTTTTCCCGAATGCCACAGCGCTACTATTGTGGAATTGAAGAACGGAGACCTGGTAGCCTCTTTCTTTGGAGGCACTAAAGAGCGTAATCCGGATTGTTGTATCTGGGTATGTCGCAAGCCGAAGGGTGCGACGGAATGGAGTGCACCTTATCTGGCTGCCGACGGGGTGTTTAGTCTGGATGATCCGCAGGCTGTCTTGGCAGGCATTACGGCAGAATCCACTCCGGCGGATGCCGGCCCCGTGGCTTCTACGTTTAAAGGGGATAAGTCCCGGGCACGCCGCAAGGCTTGTTGGAATCCTGTGCTTTTCCAGATCCCCGGCGGAGATCTGATCCTGTTCTATAAAATAGGATTGAAAGTAGCCGATTGGAGTGGTTGGCTGGTACGTTCTAAAGATGGTGGAAAAACTTGGAGCCAACGTGAACCGTTGCCAAAAGGTTTCTTAGGTCCTATTAAAAATAAGCCGGAGTATGTGGATGGCCGTATTATCTGTCCTTCCAGTACGGAAGGCGATGGAGGATGGCGTATCCATTTTGAAATTTCGGATGATAAAGGAAAGACTTGGAAGATGGTAGGTCCTGTAGAGGCGGAAATGAGTGTGCCTACAGCTTTGCGTAAGGCAAATGCAGCCAATGTAGACGATCAGGAAGGCGGTGAAGCCATAAAAGGAGAAGGCGAGAAGTCTATTTATGCTATCCAGCCCAGCATTTTGCGTCATAAGGATGGGCGTTTGCAGGTACTTTGCCGTACACGTAACGCACAGATTGCCACTTCATGGAGCAGTGACAACGGTGAAACATGGAGCAAAGTCACTTTGCTTGATGTTCCCAATAATAATTCGGGCACGGATGCCGTAACCATGAAGGATGGCCGCCATGTATTGATTTATAATGATTTCAGCACATTGCCGGGTACTCCGAAAGGGCCGCGTACACCGTTGTGTGTGGCGGTTTCGGATGATGGCATTCACTGGAAGAATGTAATGACATTGGAAGACAGCCCCATCAGCCAGTATTCTTATCCGTCCATCATTCAGGGCAAGGATGGCAAACTGCATGCCGTATATACCTGGCGCCGTCAGCGTGTGGCTTATAAAGAGTTGGATTTGAGCAAACTGAAATAATACGATTGTGGATAAAGGAATTCTTTGATAGAGAGTATTGGAGAATTTGAAAAAAACGGGTGTCTGAAATAAAAATCAGATACCCGTTTTTTTGAAAACAGACTCCCATTATCCGCCAATGAAAGCTCTTTCTAAAGATACAGAATATGAAATAATTATAAATAGAGTACAAACGTTTCTTATTATCGTCCTCCCTTTATAAAGAAAAGAATAAGTGACAGATTATTATGAAAAGCATTAGACTACTACTTTTACTGGCTTCCGGAGTAACTACGGGAGCATTTGCCCAGTCGGGCGGGCTGACGGATATGAGCCAAAGTCGTTTTGCCAAGATGGCCAATACGGAATTAGGTGCCGTGCATTGGACAGATGGCTTTTGGGGCGACCGTTTCAATGTATATAGCCATACCTCCTTGCAAAGTATGTGGGACACATGGAACAATCCCGATGTTTCGCATGGCTTCCGTAACTTTGAAATAGCTGCCGGTGTTTGCGAGGGCGAACATTGGGGACCTCCCTTTCATGACGGTGATATGTATAAATGGATGGAAGGGGTGGCTTCCGTGTATGCCGTCACGAAAGATCCCGAATTGGATAAACTGATGGACCACTTCATTGAACATGTGGTGAAAGCCCAGCGTGCGGACGGTTACATCCATACCCCTGTCATCATCGAGGAAAAGAATAAGGGGATTGACACTCATTCGGAAAAACAGCAACAGACGGTAATTGGCACCAAAGTAGGCGGTGAGGACGAGAAAGGTGCATTTGCCAATCGTCTGAATTTTGAAACCTACAATTTGGGGCATCTGATGATGGCAGGTATCATTCATCGCCGTGCCACCGGAAAGACTACTTTATTCGATGCTGCCGTAAAAGCGACGGACTTCCTCTGTCATTTCTATGAAACCGCTTCTGCGGAACTGGCAAGAAATGCCATTTGTCCTTCCCATTATATGGGTGTGGTGGAAATGTACCGTGCTACAGGGAATCCCCGTTATCTGGAACTTTCCAAGAATCTGATTGATATCCGTGGAATGGTGGAAAACGGCACCGATGATAATCAGGACCGTATTCCGTTCCGTCAGCAATACAATGCGATGGGACATGCCGTGCGTTCCAATTACCTGTATGCCGGTGTGACCGATGTGTATGCCGAAACAGGAGAAGACCAACTGATGAAAAACCTGACCAGCATCTGGAAAGACATTGTGACCCGCAAGATGTATGTTACAGGAGCGTGCGGTGCGCTGTATGACGGCACTTCGCCGGATGGAACCTGCTATGAGCCGGACAGCATTCAGAAAGTACACCAAAGCTATGGCCGTCCTTATCAGTTGCCTAATAGTACGGCGCATAACGAGACCTGTGCCAATATCGGCAATATGCTTTTCAACTGGCGTATGCTGGAAGTGACGGGCGATGCCAAATATGCGGATATTGTGGAAACCGCCCTTTACAACAGTGTGTTGAGTGGTGTCAGTCTGGATGGAAAGAAATATTTCTATACCAACCCGTTGCGCATCAGTGCGGATTTGCCATACACACTTCGCTGGCCTAAAGAACGTACCGAGTATATCAGCTGCTTCTGTTGTCCGCCTAATACGCTGCGCACCGTTTGCCAAGCCCAGAACTATGCTTATACGGTGACTCCGAATGCGGTATATTGCAATTTGTATGGAGCGAATACACTGGCTACAACTTTGAAGGAAACGGGAAAGATCGGGCTGGTGCAAGAAACGGAGTATCCGTGGGAAGGTGCTGTGAAGCTGACTGTTACCGAAGCTCCGAAACCGTCAAAGAAGAAAGCGTTTTCTTTGTTCCTCCGTGTTCCTGACTGGTGCGAGAAGGCAACTTTGAAGGTAAATGGCGAACCGGTGCAAGGAACCTGGAAAGCGAATACATACGCCGAGGTAAACCGCATCTGGAAGAAAGGGGATTGTGTGGAATGGGTGATGGATATGCCTGTAAAATTGCTGGAAGCAAATCCGTTGGCCGAAGAAATCCGTAACCAGGTAGTGGTGAAACGTGGGCCGTTGGTCTACTGTCTGGAAAGTATGGATATAGAAGGCGGGCATAAGATAGACAATGTGCTGATACCTGCCGATATCCGGTTGACTCCGAAAAAAATAACCATCGAAGGCAGTCCGATTGTCGCATTGGATGGTACTGCCCGTCTGGTCGATGAAGTATCATGGAAAGATACCTTGTACCGCGAGGTAGGAAAGGCCGACAAACCGGTCCATATCCGTCTGATTCCTTATTATGCATGGGGAAACCGCGGAAAGGCTGAAATGACGGTATGGATGCCTTTGGCGCGGACTAATCACTAACCACTTACTCCTAATGATTTACAAATGAAAAAAATATTCATAACCACTACTGCGCTGCTGATAGCTTGTACACTGTCAGCAGCCGATTTGTTCGTATCTCCGAAAGGTAATGACCG
>ENA-OPJV01000476-OPJV01000476.1-human-gut-metagenome-genome-assembly--contig:-NODE-476-length-15352-cov-1.459110_pt1 | contig 15352 bp, 10 predicted proteins | sample MGYA00241772_ERZ501669 | MGnify/ENA primary metagenome ERZ501669 (study PRJEB25962, sample SAMEA2042290) | human gut metagenome | biome: human gut; feature: human-associated habitat; material: faeces...
CTATGGAATCTATTGCCAGGAGCGCTGGGATGACGCTCTGGCCGCGAATCCGCAGTTCCTTTACCTGAATGACTGGAATGAGTGGACCGCCGGGAAGTACAACGGAGACGTGATGTGGCTTGGCCGCAAGAATCCGTTCATGTTCGTGGACCAGTACAACGCCGAGTTCAACAGGACCATACAGCCGATGAAAGGTGGCTACACCGACAACTACTACATGCAGATGGCGCAGAACATCCGCCGCTACAAGGGAGCGCGCCCGATTCCGGTGAACAGGCATATTCATAAAATGGAGGTGGACGGGTCGTTCGCTGATTGGGACAGGATCGATGTCGTGTACCGCGACACCAAAGGCGACGTGTTCCATCGTGACGCGAAGGGTTACGGCGGGCTTCACTACAAGGACTCTTCGGGAAGAAACGACATTGTGGCCTCAAAGGTGGCGGTCGGCAAGTCGGGCATATTCTTTTATGCCGAGACCGCAGATGCCTTGACTCCATATTCCGATCCGGATTGGATGCTGCTGCTGATTGATTCAGATGGTGATTCCTCGACTGGTTGGTATGGTTATGACATATTGATTAACAAGGATATAGCATCTGACGGCAAGGGTAATGTCCTCAAATATGCAGACGGAAAATGGATCAAGGCAGGGGAGTATAACTTCGCTGTCAGCGGCAACAAGTTGGAGCTTGCGGTACCGAAGGCCCTGCTTGGTGTCTCCGGAAAATCGATGACCTTTGACTTCAAGTGGGCGGACAACACCGGAGAACTGGTGGATCCTATCTCCCTTTGCCTGAAGGGCGACACCGCACCGAACCGCCGTTTCAACTACCGATTCATCTGGAATAAGTAATATTCATGAAAAAAGTTCTTGCCTCTTTGTTGCTTCTTGCGGGTCTTTGCGCCCAGGCCAAGCCTACTGTCTTCCCTGTTTCGCTGAGCTGTAACGACATGGTGGATCCTGTCGCCGTGAGTGATGTCAGCTTCAGCTGGAAGCTCCGTTCGGATGTGAGGGCGGCCCGTCAGACTGCCTATGAGCTCTGGGTCGGTTCGACTCCGAATTGCGGCGGTGACGTGTGGAAGTCCGGGAAGGTCGTCTCCGATGACCAGCTTGACATTACCATCCCTCCGACAGTGACCCTTGAGGAAGGGAAGCGGTACTTCTGGAAGGTAAGAATTTGGGACGGCTCCGGCAAGGTCTCTCCGTGGACAAAGGCGGCCAGCTTCACAAAGTCGATAGACAACTCCTGGGAGGCTGACTGGATCGCGACAGGGAAGACTGAGGACGGGCCGTTCCCATATTTCCGCAAAACCTGCTTGATCGGCAAGGGTAAGGTCCGCAGGGCGGTTGTCTATCTCTGCGGTCTGGGCTGTTCGCAGCTCTACCTCAACGGCAGGGCGGTCGAGCCTGACAGGATTCTCGATCCGGCGCAGACCGACTACGACAAGAAAGCCCTTTACAGCGCGTTTGACGTGACCTCTCTTCTCGTGGGCGGCAAGAACTGCATCGGTGTCATGCTGGGCGCGGGATGGTACAACCAGGACAAGGTCTGGGGAGGGGGAATGACCTACGGCAGACCTATCCTCCGCTGTCAGATGCGCGTTGAATATGCTTCCGGCAAGGTCGAGACCATCGGCACGGACACATCCTGGAAATGGGCGGACGGGCCGCTTGTCAGCTCCAATGTCTATCAGGGTGATGAATATGACGCCACCCGCGAGATTTACGGCTGGTGCGAGGCTTCTTTCGATGACAGTTCCTGGAACGATGCCGTGAAGGCAGGAGGTGTCATTCCCGTGAGGATGGCCGCGCAGGAGATACCTCCGATGAGGGCTTTCGCTCCTCAGAAGGCCTCCGCCATGTGGCGGTCTTCAAAGGAAGGAAATGTCTGGATCTATGATTTCGGAACCAACCTTACGTCGGAAGTAGTGTTCAGCGCGTCTCTTCCTCGCGGAGTGAGGCTCCAGACCATAGGCTCCGAGGAGATCGACCCGAGGACCCGCGAGATTGACGTGGCTTCAACCGGTGTCGAACATGTCGGACTCCAGAAGGATTCCTACACTTTCGCCGGCAGGGGAAAGGAGACCTGGATGCCTGTCTTCACCTACCATGGAATGAGGTATGTGGAACTGACCGTGGAAGGCTCGGACGAGGAGCCGGCCTTGGACTGGATCACCCGCGCTCCGGTGCACACGGATCTGGCCACGATCGGATCTTTCGAGTGTTCTGACCATCAGATCAACTATCTGCATGACATCGCCGAGCGTACCTTCATCAATGCTTTCGTCGGGCTTCCTGTCGATTGCAACCAGCGGGAGAAGTGCGGCTGGCTCGGAGACACCCATGCCTACGACCGCGCTGCCGACATGCTCTTCCAGATGAACAACTTCTGGGTCAAGTACCTTGATGACATCCGGACGACATCCGATGTCAGCCTCACCAACACCCTGTTCCACAAGTACTACAACAATCAGTTCTACTTCGCCGACAAGGAAGCCGGCCTGCCTTTCATGATCGCCCCCGGAAAGCGTCTTTGCGGCGTCGCTTCCCCTGATTGGGGAACGGCGGTGGTGCAGCTTCCTTGGCATCTTTATGTGTACTACGGCAACAAGCGGATTCTCCGGGACTATTACGACATGATGAGCCACTGGGTACGCCACATAGCGTCCACGGCTGTTGACGGAATAGTCTATGAGGGTCTGAGCGACTGGTGTCCGACATTCAGCAGCCACGAGCACAACGGCACGGTGGTCGAGTTCTCTTCTTCGGCCTTCCATCTTCTTGATCTCGGGATCATGGTCAAGACGGCAAGGCTGCTCGGCAAGGAGGAAGACTTGGAATGGTTCGAAAAGCAGGAGGAATATGTCCGCAAGGCCATCGTCTCCAAGTTCTTCAACCCTCTCAAATGCTCTTTCGGCGGCCAGACGGCCGACGCTATGGCGCTTGAGCTCGGACTTTTCCCTGAGGATCGTCGTCAGGAGGCCACCCAGGCCATTATGTACGACATCAACACCGGCCATAAGTTCTTGGATGTAGGGGTCTTCGGCCTGTCAAGGATAGGAAGCGAACTCTCAAGGAACGGAGCCTCTGCCCAGGCTTTCGGCCTCTTCACAAAGAAGGGCGAGAACTCATTCGGCGTGATGGTGGACTCCCTCAAGGTGACCACACTGTGGGAGATCCTGCCTGTCCAGAGTGACATCTATGCGAAGTCCCACGGATCACACAACCATCCTATGCAGGGTGGTTACGAGTCCTGGATTCTTGAGGATGTCGCCGGATTAAGGCCCGTTGAGGATAATCCTGGTTTCAAGACCGTCATGTTCTACCCTCGGCACACCGCCGACCTTGAGTGGGCGAAGGCTACCGTGGACACCCGCTACGGAGTCACATCCACATCCTGGAGGAAGGAGGCCGGAAAACTTGTCTGGGACATTGTCATTCCTGCCGGCGCCGACGGCCTCGTGCATATTCCTGAAGGGAAAAAGGCAACCGTGGACGGCGAGGCCGTGTCCTTTGGCATAAAGTCACTGAACGGCGAGGACTTCCAGGTCTTCCCGTCAGGATCCTACCACATTGTGGTGGAATAATTCAGAATATTCATTTAAAACCGCTTATTTGATTGTGAAAAGAGTTTTTCTTGCTTTTGCGCTTTTGTCCCTGGCGATGTCGCCGTTGTTCTCCCAAAGGGTGAGCAGTGACTCATGGGCCGCTACTGACGCTCTTGGCCGAAAGGTCAGATCCTACAATGACGCTCCGTCGAAGCGAGACGGAAAGTTTGTCGCGATGTTTTTCTGGACCTGGCATCAGGGCAACGATGACACCACCTACCGGGTGAAGAACATCACCGAGATCGTCCGCAGGTATCCCGAGGCCATGAAGGATTACAATCATCCAGCCTGGGGAAGCAAGAAACCAGGATTCTTTTTCTGGGAGGAACCGCTGTTCGGCTACTACAAGACCACGGACAAGTGGGTTCTCCGCAAACAGGCGGAGCTTCTGGCAGACGCCGGCGTGGACGCTGTGTTCTTCGATTGCACCAACGGCTCGCTGACCTGGAAGGAATCCTACGAGGCTCTTCTCCAGACGTGGGACGAGGCTCAGAGGGACGGCGTGAATGTCCCGAAGATCGCTTTCATGCTTAATTTCGGCCCGTTCTCCTGGACTCGCACTTCCCTTCACGAACTCTACAATGATCTTTACAAGCCGGGCAGATACTCTAACCTGTGGTTTGTCTGGAAAGGCAAGCCTTGCATCATGGCTTATCCAGAGGCGCTTGATGATTCGCCGCTTGACAGGGAGATCGCCGGGTTCTTCACCTTCCGTCCAGGTCAGCCGGACTACGTTGACGGCCCTACCAGAAATGACCAGTGGGGGTGGTTGGAGAACTATCCTCAGCATGGCTATGTGGCCTCCAAAGGGGTTGACGGCAAGGTTTCCTACGAGCAGGTGACGGTGGGAGTCTCCCAGAACACGAGTCCTGACCGCAAGGGTCATTGCGGGGCATTCAACGTCAAGGATTCCCAGGGACGCAGTTTCTCTGTAAGGAACGGATTCGACCCTCGTCCCGACGGCTATCTCTATGGCTGGAACTTCTCCGAGCAGTGGGACCGTGCCTACGAGCTTGATCCGGAACTGGTGTTTGTGACCGGATGGAACGAGTACATTGCCGGAATATGGCTTCCGCAGCATGGCTGGCAAGGGGATCCGTTCTCGTTCGTGGATCAGTTTGCCTGGGATCCCAGCCGTGACATCGAGCCGAACAAAGGCTGGGGAGACAAGGGGGATGTCTACTATCTCCAGCTGGTTGACAGGGTAAGGAAATTCAAGGGAATGACTCCTGCCACGTCGGCAAGCGAAGAGAAGACGATCAGCCTCAGGAATGTCATGGACTGGGATGATGTGCTGCCTTACTATCAAAGCTACAAAGGCAACACCATGCACCGTGACGCGCGCGGACGCTATGACATGTACTACACCAACAATTCCGGACGCAATGACATCGTGGGAGCCAAGGTCGCCCGCGACCAGGAGAACATCTGGTTTTATGTCGAGACCGCCGGGGAGCTTTCTCCGCAGTCCGACCCGCACTGGATGCAGCTGCTCATCGACGTTGACAGGGACAAGTCCACTGGCTGGAACGGCTATGATTTCATCATCAACCGCGTCAGTCCAAAGGGGCGTAAGGCTGTCATGGAGAGGAATATTCAAGGAATATGGATGTGGGAGAAGTCGTCCGAGTGCGAGTTCAGGACTTTCGGCAACAAACTTGTAATAAAGATTCCTCGCAAGGCCCTGGGATTGTCTTCCGGATCACTTGACTTTGAGTTCAAGTGGAACGACAACATGCAGGAAGAGGGTAACATCATGGACTTCTACGTCAATGGCGACACCGCTCCCGGAGGCAGGTTCAACTTTGTATATACAACACAGTCTAACTGATTTTGAACATGAAAACAACTTCTTTGTCCCGGCTTTTCTGTGCCGCGATGTCACTTGTCATCCTCTGCTCGTGCGGTGATGACAAGCCGGAGCCTAATGTCATCGTGAGACCGAAGGATCCGAAGGCGGTTATGGCCGCCAATCTTGGGGAATATCTTTCAAAGGACTATCCCTCAAATGTTTCCTATGTCGAGGTGACCTCCGACCAGGTCATCGTGAAAGGTAGTTGCTCCGGATCCGGAAACTACGTTCTTGCCGAGATCACCCCTTGGCAGGACGTGACCGAGATGGAGATTTTTCCTTACACGGAAAGCATTTCCGGCAAGTCCTTCACTGTGACCATGAAGAGAATCGTTCCGGCAAGGGAGGGCATCAGGTACGACCGGGTGTTCTCCAAATGGGCCGTAGTAAAGGTGGACGGGGATAAGCAGGTTCTTGACTCCCACGCCCGTTATGCCGACGAGGTGGCTCCGAAAGCCAGTCCCGCGGCTCTTCCGCTGAGGAACAAGAAAGGTTTCGGGGCTGGAGACATAGACCTTTATTTCAGTGACTGCAAGGAGATGAACGTGGGCAGCATCACGATGAATGTTGTCCTCAATGACTACATCAAGGGAGAAGGCTCCGGTTACTCCTATGGCGGCCAGAACTATTCTTTGGGTGCCTTCAAGGACTATGTTGACCGCGTTACCCGCCGGGCCGGAGAAATGGATCTCGTGGTGTCCGCCATCATCCTCTGCCAGACGAACTCCATATTCAAGGATCCTGAGAATAAGGGGGGCAACTACACCATGCCGAACCTGACGACTGCAAAGGCGTTCAATCTCTACGCCGCCGCCCTTGAGCACATGGCCTCGACTCACTGCACACAGGGCAACAGGATCTCGCATTGGATCATGCACAACGAGGTGGATTTCGCCAATGAGTGGACGAACATGGGTGATCAGCCGATGATGCGCTATCTGGACCGCTACATCAAGTCGATGAGAATCTGCTACAACATTGCCCGTCAGTACGACCAGAACGCTTCCGTGCTTGGCTCCTACACCCATTGCTGGGTCAAGGCGGACGGCAGCTTCGCTCCGAAGAAGATGCTGGAGAAGACGGTTGAATATTCTTCCGCCGAGGGTGATTTCCGTTGGGGTGTGGCCTATCATCCTTATCCCCAGAATCTGACAAAGCCGTCGTTCTGGATCGATGACACGCAGGCGACCTATTCATTGAACTCCAAGTACGTGACTTTCAAGAACCTGGAGGTGATCGACGCTTGGATAAGGCAGAAGGAGAATTTTTACAAGGGCAAGACGAAGCGCGTCCTGTTCCTTTCCGAGCAGGGTACAAACTCGCCGTCCTATTCCGAGAGCGACCTCGCCCTTCAGGCCGCCGGAGGTGCCTGGGCTTGGAAAAAGGTCTCCAAACTGGACGGCATAGATGCCATCCAGTGGCACAACTGGGCGGACAACAAAGCCGAAGGAGGCCTCAGGATAGGTCTTCGCACTTTCGCTGAAGGTAGTGTCTCAAATCTTACCCCTAAGCCTGTCTGGTACGTCTGGAAGGCCGCCGGCACGGCCGAAGAGGATTCCGTCTTTGATCAGTACAAGACTACCCTCGGCATCTCCGACTGGGATTCCATCCTTAACACTGTCGAGTAGAAGTCCGCAATCGGCTCCATCTGTCGCAGTGTATCGGTTGCAGCTGTTCTACCTGTCGCAGAGATTGTCTGTAACAAAGTCTATCTGTAGTAGAATTGCCAGTTGTTGAACCTGCCGTTTTTTTTACACCTGCCTGTCGTTGTGTGTCGCAACGGACCCTTGGCGGATAACTAATTGAAGACCAATGAATAAAGCAAGTTCGTGGTGCGGGATTCAGCACCACGAACTTGCTTAGATTGTTGATATTCATAGATTTGCGTGCCAAGCTTTCTGATTGCGCTGCGCAGGCAGAGAGCCTGTCGAAGGGATGTTAGTTGGACAAGTTCACTAACCGCTCTGTGCTTCAATTATAAACTAACGAAATAAGCCTTTATTAAGCATTGTGATATTCTTAATGTTAGACATTTGAATGATTACAACGTAAGTTTCCTGAGAGGAAAGTCCTCGCAAAAGGTGGCACTGTAAACTGAATCAGTGAATCTGTAAAGAGAAACAGTTGAATCGAAGGACGGATGTAAACCAGTTCAGAGATGCTGTAAAGTATATCAGGTAAACAACCTCTAAAGTGTCAACCACCATTCTTAGGGAAGGTCACTGTTGCGAATATGATGATAATAATTGATATGATTCGCTTTATTTGTATAATAAAAAACGTTTTGTATATTTGTAAATCCAGTAAAAGAAAAATATTGGTATGCATTTAACACAATTACTTATGATAAACCAATCAAGACTAATTAAGGTAGTTGCAGGTGTTCTATCTTTACTATGTGCGGTAGGGTGTGATTTTGCGAAAATGAAGAAGTGTCCTTCTTATGTAGCAACGTATATTGATATTCAAGGATTGAAATTAGAGACAACTTCTGACAAGATGAGTGTTGAGTTAAATCCTTCACAAGGTTTTAGCAACGAATATGATTTCTTGGCAGAAGATTCTAAATTTGCCTATAAATATGAAAGTTTGTGTCGTAAGCACAACGATCTTTCATATAATCAGAAAATAAGTGTAATTAATGGTTATGATTTTACGGCTCAGACATTTATATCGGAGGATTTTGACTCTATAAAAGTCACATCTGACAAGGATTATGACGAAAAGCATCCAGCAGGTGAAAGCCTTAATGACTTATGTAGGTTCGTGGCGTTTTCTCCTTATAAGTTCATATCCAGCGGCTATAAAGACTACTACAACTACTCAAAGGATAATGTTTCAAAGACTTTCGCAAAACTTGCAGGTTATTTGGGTATATCTGAAGGTCAAAAACTTACTTGTCATCCTATAGACAAAATGCTGTCAGATGTGACAGCGAAGGATTTGATTCTGCTCGGTTATGACAATCCGTATCCGTTGTTCAGGTTACATTTTGAGAGTAAACCTGTTGTTTCAGGTGAGCATCAGATAACAGTGGAAGTCCGTACGGATGAGGGTAAAATCTACACCGCTACAATCACTATGAATTTTGTGGCGGACAACTGATTGTCTGTCAATTAATAAAGCAAGTACCTTGTGTGTAAATCCGCACAAGGTACTTGCTTATGTTGTTGATATTTATGGACTTGTCTGCCACGTTTTTTTTAGACGTTAAAGAGGAAATGCATGATGTCGCCGTCCTGGACGACATATTCCTTGCCTTCGGTGGCGAGCTTTCCGGCGGCTCTGACGGCACTTTCGCTGCCGAGTGTGACGAAATCATCGTACTTGATGACTTCTGCCCTGATGAATCCCTTCTCGAAGTCCGTGTGGATGACTCCGGCGGCTTTAGGTGCCTTGTCACCCTTGTGGATTGTCCATGCGCGGCACTCGTCTGAGCCGGCTGTGAAGAAGGTCTGCAGCCCGAGCAGATGGTAGGCTCCCTGAATCAGCCTTACGACACCGGATTCTTTCAGCCCCATCTCCTCAAGGAACATCTGACGGTCCTCATAGGAGTCCATCTCGGCGATTTCGGATTCGGTCTTGGCTGAGATCACGAGAATCTCCGCGTTCTCTTCCTTGACAGCCTCACGGACGGCGTCCACATACTTGTTGCCGTTGACAGCCGAGGCGTCGTCCACGTTGCAGACGTACATCACCGGCTTGTTGGTCAGAAGGAAAAGATCCTTGGCCATAGCGGCCTCCTCCTCGTTGGTGAACTCTACGGTCCTGCACGATTTGCCCTGCTCAAGGGCTTCCTTGTAACGGAGCAGAAGGGCGACAAGCTTCTTGGCGTCCTTGTCTCCTCCGGTCGTGGCCTGTTTCTGGCTTTTTGCAAGACGTGACTCAACCGTCTCAAGATCCTTGATCTGGAGTTCCGTGTCAACTACCTCCTTGTCCCTGACAGGGTCAACGCTGCCATCCACGTGAACAACGTTGCCGTCATCGAAGCATCTGAGCACGTGAAGGATCGCATCGGTCTCTCGGATGTTGGCGAGAAACTGGTTTCCAAGACCTTCACCTTTGCTGGCACCTTTGACGAGACCGGCGATGTCCACGATGTCAACAGTGGCCGGGACAACGCTCTTAGGCTTGCACATGTCGGCCAGCACCTCCAGCCTCTTGTCAGGAACGTTCGTCGAGCCAAGATTAGGCTCGATTGTACAGAAAGGAAAGTTCGCGCTCTGGGCCTTGCCTGAGCTTACACAGTTGAACAAAGTTGACTTGCCTACGTTCGGAAGTCCGACTATTCCGCATTTCAAAGACATATCCTATTAAGTTCTTAAATCAATAAAATTTATTTTATGACAAAGATACGAATAATGAATCTGTTTTGATTTGTTTTAGTAATCCTTTTTAAGAAGATAAATTTTTACCAAATCTTTGGCAATATGTTATTTTACAGTTAATTAAGCTGCACTTTGCAAAAGATTGCCAACTAATTTCCAAATGATTGCCAAGGTTGGTATGGATAAAAAACATTCAAATCTCAAAAAGAACATGTCATAAAAAAAGTTTTTCTGTTTCTTTTCGTTATTTACGTTTTTGCTCTGCATATTTGCTGGCGGAATGAAAAGGATGCTCATCATACTGTCTGCGCTTCTTCTCTTCCGGCCAGCCTACGATGTTTCTGTCTTTCATAGTTTTAGTTTTGGATCCAGGGTGGCAGGAAGAGAAGGTCAGACACTTGTCATGTTCTGGAATCTGGAGAATCTCTTTGATTGGCGCAGGGACAGCCTTAACGGAAGCGAGTCCGAGGCTGAATTTACCTCATTCGGTAAAAAGCATTGGACAAAACGCAGGTTCACGGCGAAATGCAATGCGATAGCGAAGTCGATATTCTGGATAAAGGACCGCGAGGGCGCGCTTCCAGACGTTATAGGAATCGCCGAGGTGGAAAACCGTTTTGTTCTCAAAAGGCTTTTGGAGGACACGCCTCTCTACAAGACAGACTACGAGATCGTGCATTTTGACTCTCCTGACCCGCGTGGGATTGATGTTGCCCTTCTTTACAGATTATCCAGACTTGAACTGCTTCAGGCTGTGCCTTTGAGAGTCGGAGGTGGGGCTGACCCTCCGTTGAGGACCAGGGATATTCTTTTGACAAAATTCCGGAGGCAGGACGGGGACAGTGTGGCGTTTCTGGTGAATCACCATCCGTCCAAATACGGCGGCAAGACCAATGACAGGCGCAAGATGGCTCTCCTGAGATTGAGGAACGCCACTGACTCGCTTCAAAATGCCGGCTTAAGGAATATAGTCGCGATGGGTGACTTCAACGACACTCCCGAAAATCCGGCTTTCGGGATATTGACTGACGGACAGCCTTATCCTTTGTTGAACATTGCGGCTCCGTTGGCGGAAAGAGGTGAGGGAACGATAAGATATTCAGGTAAATGGGAGATGATTGACATGTTCTTTGTCTCGGAGAACCTTATGCTGAACGGGCATATTCATGGAATGAAAGTTTTGAGGTTGCCGTTTCTGATGACGCGGGACAATGCTCATTCTGGGGAAAAACCGCTCCGGACGTACTCTGGACCACGCTACATAGGGGGAGTGAGTGATCATTGTCCGATTGTTGTGAGGATTCGGTAGATAATCAATAAAAAGTGTTAAATTTGTCTCATTGGAAGCCGTCTCGGTCGTTGTGGTCGAAAGGATTTCATTAAACGAACAAAACTTAAAAAATCACATAATATGGAAATGAAAACCAGAATCAGAGAGAAATTCCAGACTCTCTTCGGCGCTGAAGGCGAAGTGTTCGCTTCGGCCGGCCGCATCAATCTTATCGGTGAACACACTGACTACAACGGTGGTTACGTTTTCCCTGGAGCCATTGATCGCGGAATCATGGCTGAGGTCAAGTTGAACGGAACGCAGAAAGTAAAGGCTTTCTCGCTTGACTATGATGAATATGTTGAGTTTGGACTCAATGAGGAGGACAAGCCTAAGCAGCAGTGGGCCAGCTACATCTTCGGTGTGTGCAGGGAAACCGTGAAGCGTGGCGGAAAGGTAGAGGGCTTTGACACTGTCTTCGCCGGAGACGTTCCGCTCGGAGCCGGACTGTCTTCGTCCGCGGCTCTTGAAAGCACATTCGCTTATGCCATCAACTACCTGTTCGACAACAAGATCGACAAGTTCGACCTTGCCAAGATCGGCCAGTCCACAGAGCATAACTACTGCGGCGTGAAGTGCGGGATCATGGATCAGTTCGCCTCGATTTTCGGAAAGAAAGGCAGTCTCATCCGTCTTAACTGCAAAACATTGGAGTACAAGTACTTCCCGTTCGATCCAAAGGGGTACAAGCTCGTCCTTGTTGATTCTTGTGTGAAACATGAACTGGCCTCTTCGGCGTATAACAAGAGGAGAGAGTCCTGCGAGAACGCTGCGAAGGCCATCAGAAAGAACCATCCTGAGGTGGAATTCCTCAGCGATGCCAAGAGAGTTTGGCTCGACGAGGTTCGTGATGAGATTCCAGCCGAGGATTTTCTCAGGGCCGAGTACGTCATCGGTGAGGTTCAGAGAGTTCTTGATGTCTGCGACGCCCTTGAGAGAGGTGACTATGACATCGTCGGCGAGATGATGTACCAGACTCACTTCGGACTGAGCAAGCTCTACGAGGTCAGCTGCGAAGAACTTGATTTTCTCAACAAGCTTGCCCGCAAGTGTGAGGTGACAGGTTCCCGCGTGATGGGCGGAGGCTTCGGAGGCTGTACGATCAACCTTGTGAAGGATGAGCTCTACGACGCGTTCATCGCTGCGGTCAAGGAGCAATTCCCTGCCAAGTTCGGTCACGATCCTAAGTTCTACGACGTAGTGATCAGCGACGGAGCGAGAAAAATAGAATAATATTCATTATTACTTAATACGACAAAGGGTCGCACGGGATTGTTCCTCAGCGGCCCTTTCAAATTATGAATATATCGTATAAACTTTGGGGAATGTTTTGTGTGGAATTGCTAATTGTCCGTTTCCCAAGGATTTATGCTTGACGTGAAGGATATGATGCCGGCCTTGCTTACAGTTACATCGTAGGTGTACTGCATTCCGGATTTCCATATAAAATCACTCTCCGGAAAGAAGGTGAATGTCTTGGACCCGACCTTCAATGTGATCAAAGTCACTTTTTCCGCAATAGTCTGCGGCGGGAGAATGACTTTGAAGCTGTTGTTTCCATTCCCTGATGCGATCACGGTCTTGGTCGTTCCGAAGGCCGTGAATGTGTTCTCATTGATGTTGGCTTTTGCCTCAACCAGCACGTTGTTAAAAAACATCTGTTCAGAGCCACCTGGTTTTTCCTCGTACTTGAGGTTGATGATGATGTTGCTCAGTTTATGGCTGAAAACCAAGTGAGGTGTGACCTCTGTGGTCGCCTCTGTGTCCGCGGTCATCAGGTCGCTCATGGTATAGCTTGATGAGTTTGACTGATCAGAACCTACAGCGAATGAGAACTCATTTCTCAAGTCGGAGGAATAAGGATAGACAGCCTTGTAGAACATCAACGGTTTGTCCGTAGGCTGCTCGATCACGGAAGTCGCTCCTGAGAACAACCCATTGGAATAGACATACTTGACGTTGTCTGCATAGTTGCTTGACATCAACCTGCCGGACACATTGCCCGTGGTTTTCTCCACGGCGAACACTCCGATGGCGTCACTTGTCTCGAAGTTCGAGTCTCTGGCACGTGTAGAAGGGCCGATGTTCCCTAAGAAGCTGACCGTCATGTCATCTTGCCTTTCCGGACTGATGGGCAGCGACTCCTTACCGCATGAAACAACCAACAACGGACATAAAAGAGCCAAAATGGTTTTTAGGTTCATAATAAGGTATAATTTGTTCAAGACTAATAATGAAAATTTTAAAGTGTTGTCGTTCATATCCTTGTATCCATTGAAACTGTCAGATTTCTTTTGAAGGATAGCGCGTAAACACTTTCATCAATATGTAAGTTTCAGACACGGTGTGTTTAAAACGATACAAGGATAAGTATATTTACGAAAATAACAACACCTTTGGGGATTGTTTCGCCTAAATGTAATCTAAAATTTACAACTTTTAGAATATTACTACAATCTTGAATGTAGATAGGCAATTATATATCAATCAATTCCGTAAAACATTGATTATAAAGCCGTGGTTCATCACTGGCTGACTATCAATCAATTGTATATGGCTGGCCTTCCGATTTGACTACCAGTATCTTGTAGTGAATTGACGGTGAGTGATTTAGCCACCAGCGCATAGAACGGGAGCGGATTCGTATATGTTCTGATCTTTATCTGAAGAAGCGGGCGACCCAGGCGGGGTCGATGCGGGAGAAGCCGGGGGAGGGCTTGACGGAGGGGTTGCGGCGGATGATGCCGGCGCAGTCTTCATAGACGTTGAAGCCGATGCGGAGACCGTGCATCTGGCCGTCTTTCGGGTATGAGAACTCGATGTCGTTGTCCGGGCCGTCAACATGGTAGAACTTGAACGGAGCGTTCAGCAGGTCCTTGGAGCCACCTTTCTCCATCATCTCCATCTTGGTGATGTACTTGCACATCTCGATAACGCAGTCGTCAAGGCCTGCGTCGAATATGTTGACCTTCTCGATCAGCGAGCCTATGTCGCTAACCCGGCGGAGCGTGTAGCCTTCCAGCGTCTGCGAAATCTTCTCGAACTGTGCCTCAAGAGCCTTTTCCTGCGCTTCCGGAAGGATCCCGTCGGGCATAAGCCAGATCATAAGCCGTTCGTTCGGGTCGTGGTAAAGCGTCTGACCTTGAACGAGATTGGCCTTGCCACAGTGGGGGCATTCCCACACGAACAGCGAGCCGTCCTTGACTTTAGCCTTCAATTCCGGATTCTCTCCGACATTAATGCGGTTCCAGACTTCTATTCCGTGCTTTTCTCCGCAGGCCGGACATGCGGCCGTAACCTTCTCTGACATATTCGTTTAATCTAAATATTCTCTAATTATCACCAGCTTTGTATATCGCCGCTGGCTTGTCTGGCAGAACACTGAAAAAGTGGTGAACCACCTTTTTTCGGGAACTTCGTTGCGAGGGGTATTCAGCGCCTTCCTTGTCTGGCGGTCAGAATATTCCAACCTCCTACTTATCAAGCCATTTCCAGACCTTGTACATAAGCGCTCCCCAAGCGAGGAACAGGACTACATAGACCCAGAACGGGAGTCGGGCTGCATAATGTGTGCCTTGGGTGAACTTGTCGAACTCCGGGATGTCGGCGTAGTAATATGCACCCGCCCCGAAGTCGAGCGAATCCTGGAGCCCGAGGCCGTGCGCCATTATGTAAAGGGCGGCCAGAACGGTCGCCCCTATTACGGTCAGGGTAAGAACCTTGACGATTCTTTTTCCCGGGATATTCATCAGTCAAGGACAGGAATCTGGAAGAACTTGCCGGAAAGGAGGAACCAGACGGCGAAGAACGTCAGCGCGATGTTGAAAAGCTGGCCTATGATGTAGAGCCATAGCACCTTGCCGCCCTGCATCTGCTTGATGATCTCCTTGAAGTTGGTGTCCAGTCCGATGCTGGTGAACGCCAGCACGAAAGCCCAGTTCTTGTACTGGTCAAGCACCTTGTTGATCGCTCCGACCTGATCTGCTCCGCAGAGAGGCTGTATGAGGAAAGAGGCCACCATCGAGGCGATGAAGAATCCGAGGATGAATTTCGGGAATCTGTACCAGATTTCTCCCGCACCCACTTTAGTCCCTGTGTTCTCTACCCTTGTGGCGAAGAAGACGGCCACGAAGAAGGCGATGAAACCGATCAGTATGTTCTGGATTGACTTCACAAGCACAGCCGCCTGCTGAGCCTCCGGACCAAGGGCAGTACCTGCCACAACGACGG
>ENA-OPJV01000497-OPJV01000497.1-human-gut-metagenome-genome-assembly--contig:-NODE-497-length-14872-cov-1.672876_pt1 | contig 14872 bp, 14 predicted proteins | sample MGYA00241772_ERZ501669 | MGnify/ENA primary metagenome ERZ501669 (study PRJEB25962, sample SAMEA2042290) | human gut metagenome | biome: human gut; feature: human-associated habitat; material: faeces...
TAATCCGAACCTCGACGTTCATGCCGGCCGTCAGCTGCCGGTCGGGCCAGGAGGCGAAGGCCAGCGTCAGGTGGTAGAGCTGGTTGCCGTCGGCCTTGGGCGGCAGCCCCGCAAGCCGCAGCGGCATTTCATCCCCGAGGTCCGCCGCCCGGCAGGCAAAACGGATGAAACGGTCGCGCCGGAGGTATTCGACGGTCGGGATGTCGACCTCGACCTCCATGCGCGAGACGTCCAGCAGCGTCACGAGCGCCGTTCCGGCATCGACCATCTCCGCCGGCGAGACGTTCACCGCCTCAACATAGCCGTCGGTCGGGGCATAGAGCTTCGTGTAGTCGAGTTTGTTGCGGTTGGCCTGCAACTGGACGCCCAGCTGCCGCAGTCCGGCACTCGCCTTCTCGTAATCGTTGGCCGAGACGCTCTGCCGCTCGAAGAGCTGCTTCGTGCGCGCCACCTCATCCTTGAGCTGGTCGTACTGGATCTGCAGCGCCTCGACCGCCAGCCGGTAGTCGGCATCGTCCAGTTCGGCCAGCAGCTGCCCCTTGCGCACGTAGTCGCCCTCGGCGACATGGATGCGGGCGATCTGCCCGGCTGTCTTGAATCCCAGGCTCACCTCGTTGGCCGCCTTCACCACACCCGAAAAGGTGCGCGTCGTTTCTCCGCCCAGCGCCACGGGCTGCGTCACAGAGACGCTCCGCACGAAGGGCGCCTCCGCCCGTCCGCCCGAACAGGCGCTCAACACGATCGCCCCCAGAGCGATCCACCATCGGTTTGTTTTCATCATCGCTATCATCGTTTTTTTGAGTTGTCACGCCGGCAAAGTTCCCGTTTTTTCCGTAAAGCCTTTTGTTGCATGTTGTGGATCTATTGTCCTAAAAGATGGTAAAACACGCTTTTTGAAGATAAAATGCCCCAATTTATTGTTTGAATAAGTATATTTGCCAACAAAAAACGACATACCGATGTCCGACTCAAAGATCTTCAATGCCCTCAACATAGCAGCCATTCAATTCAATGAGCGGGCCTGCGTCTTTGACAACAAAATCATCCTCGCCGACAATTCCGACGACGGAGACCGGCCACATGATCTGACGACCGACTCGACGATGCTGCCCTTTCTCTCGGCTCCGTATCCATTCAAGATTCAATTTTCGATCATCGAACTGTGTCTGGCAGGCTCGATGCGCGTCCGCATGAATCTGAACGAATACGAACTGCACCGCAATACCTTGATGATTGTAACTCCGGGAGCAATCGGTCAATGTCTGGAGGTGTCGCCCGACTGCCGGATCGCCATCATCGCCGTATCCAACGACTACGTCATTGCGGAAGAGAACTCCGAAGGGGCGCTTATCATCCGCAAGTTTCTCGCACGGCAATCGCTGCTCGAACTCTCCGATGCGCAAACGGCGGAGATTTTAGCCATCTACCGGGCGTTGCGCGACAAGCTCCGGCAGCCAGACTTCCGTTTCAAGCACCATATTTTGAAGGGCTATCTGCAGGTGCTCTACGGCGAAGTCTGCCAGTTGATGACACCCCGGGTCGAGGAGCTGGACACCCGGCAAGGCTCGCGCAAAAAGCAGATTTTCGACCGCTTTCTCGAAGAGCTGCGGCAGCACTACGCCACCGAGCGCAGCGTCGGGTTCTACGCCGACCGGCTCTGCCTGACACCGAAATACCTCTCGCAGGTGATCCATGCCGTCAGCGGGCGCCACGCCGGGGAGTGGATCCGCGACTACGTGATTCTCGAGGCCAAGGCCCTGCTCAAAAGCGGGCAATATACGGTACAGCAGGTCTCCGACATGCTGAATTTCGCCAACCAGTCCTTCTTCGGCGTCTACTTCAAGAAGGCGGTCGGCTGCTCGCCGACCGCCTACAGGGAGTCGTAGGAAGCCCCGCCCTGCCAGGCCGTGCAGAGCGTTCGGGCAGATGCACTCCATCCGAAGAAAATGCGTATCTTTGTCCGGGAAGGAGTGAAAGAAATTGAAGCAGATACCCGTTTATAAGTTCTACCGACACAAGTACGGCTCGGAACTGCTCATCGACGTACTCGATCTGGATGCCCTCAAGGAGGGTATCCGTCGTGCTCCGGTGCATTGCGAGACCTTCTACCAGATCGTGCTCTTCACTGCGGAGGAGGACGAGATGGGCATCAACGGGCACCGCCGCCGGGCAACCCCGGGCCTGGTGGCCTGCGGACGCCCCGGCGAGGTGTGGGAGTGGCGGGCGGAGACCCCTCTGAAGGGTGACGTGCTGATCTTCGAGGAGCCTTTCCTGCTGTCGTTCTTCAACGATGCCCATTTTCTTGACCGCTTATCCTATCTGCAGGCAGACCGGCCCTCGCCGTTTCTTCTCCCCGATGCACCTCTGCAGAAACGGCTGCGGCAGCTGTTCCTGCAGATGAAGGAAGAGATGGCTGCCCCGCAGCACAAGGATCAGCACATCCTGCGGGCCATGCTCTACGAGTTTCTGATGCTGCTGGACCGCGCGGAAAACGCCGCACCCCGGACACTTCCTCCGACGGGGATGACTCCGGACCGCTATCGGGAACGTTTCGTCCGACTGGCCGACCGCGAATTCCGCGAACACCACGACGTGGAATATTACGCCGGACAGCTCTGCATCACGGCCAACTACCTCAACCGACTCGTTTCCGGACATCTGGGTGTAACGACCAAGCAGTATCTGAACCGGCGCCTGGTCGACGAGGCCAAGCGGCTGGTGTCTGCAAAGTATGACCCTGTCGGTCAACGAAATTACCGATCTGCTGCACTTCGAGTCGTCCGCCTACTTCGTCCGCTTCTTTCACAAGGCCGTCGGTCTCTCTCCCGCCCAATACCGCAAAGACGCGACGGCGAGCCGATGACGCCGCAGGGAGACTACGACATGTCCCTGAAAGTGCAATTTCCCGCATCTTTTGTGTATTGCACCTTCAGGCATTCATCCGTACCTTTGTGAACGACAAAAAAAATCGGCATGAATATCGAGGATTTCAGAGCGTACTGCCTTTCATTCAAGGGCGTACACGAAAAACTGCCGTTCGGCAAAGCTACGTCGGAATATGACCGCAACCTGCTGGTCTTCTATGTACTCGACAAGTGGTTCTGCTTCGTGAACATCGACGTGTTCGACTTCTGCGACCTGAAATGCCCGCAGGAGCAGATCACCGAACTTCAGGAGCGCTACGAAGGCGTCCGGCCGGCCTATCACATGAACAAGCAGCACTGGATCAGCGTCTGCTTCGACAGCGACGTTCCCGACGACAAAATCCGGGAGCTGGTCCGCCAGGCCTATGACACGGTAGTCGCCTCCCTGCCTGGGAAGCAGCGGGAGGAGTTGAAAAATCTGTAACCGCACATACAAAACCATGAAAACAAACGAAATTCCCTTCTACGAACAGCAGTACACGCCCGAAGAGCGCGAACTGGCCCGACACCTGATCGGTTTGGAGCGGGCCGCTCTCGACAAATGGTTCAAGGGCGACACATCGGGCTACGAAAAATTGTGGTCGCAACGCAGTTTCACCTATTTCGACGGTGTGGCGACCCGACGGGTGGAGGACCACGCCACGATCACCGCCTCACTCAGGGAGATCGACGGCAAGCTCTTCGCCGACAGCTACGATTTTCGTGCCCCGCGCCTCCAGTTCGGCAACGACATGGCGGTGCTGACCTACCAGCTTTTTGCCCGCACCTCGCTCATCGACATGCGCTACAACTGCATCGAGGTCTTCCAGCTCGAATCCGACGGGCAGGGGCGGGTCATCCACTCCACGTGGTCGTTTCTCCGCCCGATGGAGATGGATTTCGGCCAAGCCAAAAAGATCGTCTGAACCGCTCCGAGCGATGGGGATGATGTGGAATCTGTGGCACGGATGCCACAAGGTGAGCGAAGGGTGCCGGAACTGCTATGTCTACCGGCGGGACAGCCGCTACGGAATCGACTCGTCGCAGGTGCGCAGGACGCGAAGTTTCCGGCTTCCGGTCGAACGACACCGCGACGGAAGCTGGAAGGTGCCCCCGGGAATGGTGGTATGGACCTGCTTCACCTCCGATTTCTTCATTGACGAGGCCGACGAATGGCGCACCGAAGCGTGGCGGATGATCCGATCTCGACCCGACGTGCATTTCGTAATCGTCACCAAACGGGTGGAGCGAATCCGGCAGTCGCTGCCCGACGACTGGGGCTGCGGCTACGACAACGTCACGCTCTACTGCACGGTCGAGGACCAGCGGCAGGCCGAAAAGCGTCTGCCGCCGTTCGTCGATCTGCCGCTGCGCCACCGGGGAATCATCTGCGAACCGCTGCTGGGCCCGGTCGACCTGACCGTCTGGCTGGACGAGCGAATCGAACAGGTCACCGTCGGGGGCGAATCGGGTCCCGAGGCCCGGGCGTGCGACTTTGCGTGGGTCATGCAGCTTCACGATGCCTGTGCCGCAGCCCACGTACCCTTTTTCTTCAAGCAGACGGGTGCCCTGTTCATCAAGGAGGGACGACACTACCGGATCGCACGCAAGAATCAGATGACACAGGCCCGCAAGGCAGGGATCAATCTGCCGTAGGCCGTGGGCACGCCCCCGCTCCCGACATTACTCCCGGGCGGTGACCCTTGCTTTCCGTGCGGCTTCCGGATCGTATGGATTCCCGGGTAGCAGGCACAATCCGCACGGCAAAATGTCCTTATTTTACGGTTCCTGCCGCACTGGCAAAAACAACACGCCATCGGGAAGCCGCGACCGGTCTCCGACTCCGGCGGTCAAGGGCTTCGTCGGGAGAGACACAACAAGACGTGCGGCAACCCACAGGTTCCTCCCCGCCCGCTATGAAGGTCTACTCCCCTCTTTTTTCGCTTGGCCGCATAATTCTGCATAATTTTATGTAACTTTGTTAAATACGGAGTCCGGCACGAAGCCTCTCCAATCCAAAGACAAATTGCATGAGTACCCTGGAACGAGCCATCGAGATTGCCACCGAGGCGCACCGCGGCCAGCGCGACAAGGCCGGGAACGACTATATCGGCCACCCGCTGCGGGTCATGACCGCGGGCCATACGCCCGAAGAGAAGATCGTCGGGGTGCTGCACGATGTGGTTGAGGACAGCGACTGGACGCTGGAGCGGCTGGCGGCCGAGGGGTTTGCGCCCGAAATCCTCGAGGCGCTGCGCTGTTTGACCCACGCCGAGGAGGAGTCCTACGACCGCTATATTGCCCGCATGAAGGGCAATCCGCTGGCTGTGGCGGTCAAGTTGAACGACCTCGCGGACAACATGGATATTCGCCGCCTGCCGTACCTCTCGGACAAGGACGTCAAGCGGCTCAAACGCTATCTGCGGGCCTACAGGCAGCTGACCGGCGAGCCGACCTACTCAATCTACGCCTGCCGTCAGGAGTATCCGAATGCCTATCTGCCCTGGACCGAAGCGGAGGATCTGGAGTTGACGCGCCTGTGGTGCGAAGGGGCGACGGAGGAGGAGCTGTCCGCCCATTTCCGGCGCAAGCCCGGTGCCATCCGTTCCCGCATCGGAAAACTCGATCTGGAGCGGCTTTATGGCAAACACAGTCCATTTTGAAAAAAACTCATAGAAATTCCAAAACATGAAGACCATCTTTATTACCGGAGGTTCGACCGGAATCGGAGCCGCCTCCGTGCGAAAATTCATCGCCGAGGGCTGGAACGTCGGCTTTATGGATATCAACACGCAGGCGGCCCATGCGCTTGTGGACGAACTGAACAGCCCCGAGCGGCTGCTCTTCATCGAAGGCAATACCCGCACGCGGAGCGACATCCGCCGCGCGGTCGAGGCTACCGTCGCACGGTTCGGTTCACTGAACAGCGTCTTTGCCAATGCGGGTATTCACCGTTGCAACACGATTCTCGACATCGCCGACGAGGAGCTCGACCTGATGATCCAGACGAATATCTACGGCACGGTCAACACCCTGCGGGAGGCCATACCGCCGATCATCGAGGCGGGAGGCGGCTCGATTGTCATCAACGCTTCGGACCAGTGGTTCGTGGGCAAGCCCCACAGCTTCGCCTACGGACTGACCAAGGGAGCTCTCGGGCAGATCACCCGCAGCCTGGCCATCGACCTGGGGCCAAAGAACATCCGCGTCAACGCCGTCTGTGCCGGCACGATCCGCACGCCGCTGGTCGACAATCTGTTCGTAAAGTTTGCCGAGGAGAACCATTGCAGCGTCGAGGAGTATTGGCGCAAGGAGAATGCACTCTACATGCGCGGCAGCGCCGGCCGTCCGGAAGAGGTGGCCGAAGTGGTCTACTTCCTCGCTTCGGATGCCTCGAGTTTCTGCACCGGCTCCCACTACCTGGTGGACGGAGGGTTGGTGGCCGGTTGACCGTTTCCTCTGTCCGAAACATGACAGCAGTTCCGCATGAAGCGTTTTTCACGCTTTATGCGGGACTTGCCATAGCAGGACGCTTCACTTTGCCGGTCGCAACAGGCTACTGTTCGACCAAGAGATGCAGGTTCAGTTCAGCGGATCGCCTGTTATCCGTCCTGTTCAGCACGAATGAATCCAGCACCTTGTATCCTTTGCCCGTTGCCGGATGAGCCATCAGGAAGCCGACGGTTACCTCTATCGACTCCAGCGTATCCCCGAGTCTCCGGGAAAAATCCGCAAGGTCGGCTTCCATGCGGACCGTTTCCATCGATTCGTCCGGGAATGCGGAATAAATAAAATGGCTCTCCGACCGCCTGCAATGGATATGTCCAGGTCGCAACAATCCCCGAACGATCCCGGAAATCGACCTTGATTCCCGTATTCCCGGTCTCGGCCAACAGGGGCGAACTTGACCACCACACCTTATCCTCAAACCAGTTTGTCAGCAGCAAGGTCAACTTGCTGAAATGCCCGTCGACTGTTATGATGGCGTGGATCTTATCATCGGCAAGCGGAATCGACTCCATGAGACAGCAACAGGGGATCGGCTCGTCCCAGGAGGTATAGTACGTCCCGTTTTTCAGCATCCGGTCAAGAGCCTCATAATCGGCCGCCGTCCATCGCTGCAACATCGTTTCGGTCGGGTAAAAGGAAACACATTCGATCTGTCCGGAGGGCGATAAAATCAAGCCCATCACCAGGTGACGAATTCCGTGCAACTTCTCTTCGGGCACGACCGAAAGAATCGCATCGCGAATCCGACTCTCGGCTTCCGCAGTGCGTACCGCATGTACGGCGTCATAATTGAACCGTGTTACGGTCTGTTTGGCATAGGGGCTCTCTTCCAGCTGTCTGATGCAATCCTCCCGGGAAGAGGCTTCGCCCGCCCGGGTGACCGTCACCACCATGGGCATATTGTTGTCAGCAACAGTCCTCGGTCGAAAAACGACCACGGCATCCCCGAGCGTATCGCGTCTTGCTTCGGGCTGCGAATACCCGGGCAGATACACAAGCATCAGGCAGGTTATCAGGAGAAACAATCTGATCGGGCGATCCGTCCGGGCAAACAGAAAGCCGCAGAGCGGGAACAAGCGCGCAGAAACCGCATTTTTCATGTCGTCCAATTTTGACTATTACAAACTTTACATGCCTTCGGCCTGCCCCGAAAATGACGCGACGGAAGGCCTTGCTTTTCTATCAGATGATTCAAAGATAGAAATTTCACAAGGTCCCCGGCAGAAAAAAAGAAAAAAGAAAAAACGAGACGGTTGCTGTAACCATCTCGTTTTACTTATACCGCGACCTCATCGTTTCGGTCGCTGCCGACCCGCTCTTCGTCGGCCTCTGGCGGTGCGTAGGGGACTCGAACCCCTGACCCCGTGCGTGACAGGCACGTATTCTAACCAGCTGAACTAACGCACCGTTTTTCGGTATTGCGAGTGCAAAGATAGTATAAATTTTTGAAACAGCAAGGCTTTTCACCCTTTTTTGAAGAAAGAAAATTGCACGCTGCCGTAACTTCTTAATTGCCAAAACTCCGCGCAGGAGGAAAAATCCATCTTCTTCGAGTGCTCGAAGATGAGCATGCCGCCCGGGCGCAGCAGATCGCCCTTCAGCACCAGGTCGACGACCACCTCGCTGCCCTCCAGATCGTAGGGCGCATCCGAAAAGACGATGTCGAACTGCTTGGTGCAGTTTTTCAGGTAGAGAAAGACATTCGCCTTGACCGCATGGAGCTGTTCGATGCCGAGCTGCGCCGCGGTCTGCCGGATGAAATTGTAGTGCACCGGGTTGATCTCCACCGACGTGACGCTCCGGGCCCCCCGCGAGGCGAACTCGTAGCTGATCGAACCCGTCCCGGCAAAGAGGTCCAGCACGTCGCACTCCTCGAAATCGACCAGGTTACCCAACACGTTGAAGAGGTTCTCCTTGGCGAAGTCCGTCGTCGGACGGGCCCGCAGGTTGCGGGGCGGATTGATCACCCGGCCCTTGTATCTGCCGCTGACTATTCGCATGTTGCCTCGCTGAAAAGGGACCCCAGCAGCTTCATGAGGGCCCGGGGATCGTCCCCTGCGGCCCGCAGCGCGTAGTGCTTGAGCTCAAAGCTGCCGGAGAGCCGTTCGATAAAATAGAGGACGTCGGCCTCGTCGGGCGCGGGAATCACCTCGGCGAGCTGCAACGCCGGATCGCAGACCCGGACATAGAGAAGTCCGGAACGAAGGCAGAGCCACACGACGGGCGTTGTCGTCGCCACGGCATGCAGCAGCGGCGACGTATAGAAGAGCCGCTCGCCGAAGCGCTCCGCCACGGGCTGCAGCGCCGCAGCCGGAACGGCCATCAGGGCAACGGTCTCCTGTGCCGGATCGCTGCACACGACGCACTCGTCGCCCGAGGGAGCCATGCCGTTTGCCGCAAGCAGTTCGGCCCCGCGCTCCTCGTCGAAGAGCTCCGCCGGCACCAGCATCGTTTTGGGAGTCAGCAGCTCGACCTCCACGGGCTCCTCCCCCGCCGCCGCAGGGAGCGGGGTGGAAAAAGAGTGTTCATCCAACGCGAGCTGAATGGACACCTTATGGATCGGATTCGGAGTCTTACTCCCAGTTGCCTGCTTCATTGTTGGCAGCATCCATCGAACCGAACTTCACGCCGGGGTAGCGGTTAAAGTTGTTCATCTCGTCGTCGATCAGGTTGATGATGTCCTGACGGAAAGCAACCGTGTCGAGGAAGAGCTTGTAGGGAGCGCGGCACTCCACGATGGGCACCGTCACACCCGAAGCCGTCGTGAACCCGGCCTCCAGGATGAACTGCGCCTTGTCATCGGTTCCGGGGATGAAGCGGAACTGCTCGACATCGGCTGCCGTGAGCTTCTTGGGCGAGAAGATCGTATCGATGACCGCCACGGTGAACTGCTCGACATTCTTTCTGCCCGACTTCTTCAGCATGGCCATGGCCACCGAATCGTCCTCGTCGACGATCTTGCGCTCGAGCACCAGCGAATCGTTCAGCACGAACGAAACCAGGGTGTCGAAGCTGCCGGTAAAGCGCTGATACTTGGTTCTGAAGGCACGCTCGGCGGTACGGATATCCTTGATTCGATCGATAACCAGCGCCTTTTTGTCCTTCAGCTCCTGTTCAAACCGGATAGGAGTCGAGATCTGATCGTAGATGATGTAGACCAATCCTACGATGACTACAGCAAGAATGATTTGGATGAGTTTTTTCATTTTATTAATTAATATTTGTTGTTATTTTTGTGCTGACTAAATCCGACACGATGTTTAGTACACGTATTGCGACCCAAATTTACGCCAAAATTTGTTTTGAAACAACCCCTGGGCAAAAAAAAATCATAGAAAAATTGTCCGAATACATCGCCGACGACGATTTTTCCCGGATTTTCGTCCTGAACGGATACGCCGGAACGGGCAAAACGACCCTGATCGCGGCACTGGTCGGAGCGCTCAAGGAGCTGGGGATCAAGCCCGTGCTGCTGGCCCCGACGGGTCGTGCGGCCAAGGTGCTGGCGCAATACGCCCACGAGAAGGCTCTCACGATCCACAAGCGCATTTACCGCCAGCGCACGAATGCCGACTACGAGTCGAAGTTCTCGCTCAATATCAACCCCGAGCGCGATGCGGTCTTCATCGTCGACGAGGCCTCGATGCTCTCCGACGGAGCCTCCGACGGCGCGCTCTTCGGCAGCGGATCGCTACTGCAGGACCTCGTGCAGTATGTCCGCAGCGGCCGTGCCTGCCGCCTCATCCTGGTCGGCGACAGCGCCCAGCTGCCGCCCGTGGGGGCGGATTTCAGCCCGGCGCTCGACGAAGCGACCATGCGCACGTATGGCGACGTGGTCTACGGCACGATGGACGAGGTCGTGCGGCAGGAGGCGCAGTCGGGCATTCTGTTCAACGCCACGCTCGTGCGTTGCATGCTCGAACGGGGCATCCACGAGATTCCGCACTTCGAGATGGGGTTCGCGGACTTCGAGGCGGTCGAGGGCGGCGACTTTCTCGAGAAGCTCCAGGAGTGCTACGACCGCTACGGACGCGACGAGACGATCGTCATCACGCGCTCGAACAAGCGCGCCAACCGCTACAACGAGGGCATCCGCCGCAACGTGCTCTGCGCCGAAGAGGAGATCGAGAGCGGCGACATGCTCATGGTCGTGAAGAACAACTACTACTACCCGGAGCACACCGAAGGGTGCCCGATGAACTTCATCGCCAACGGCGACATCGCCCGCCTGAAGCGGCTGCGGCGCTTCGAGGAGTTCTACGGCTTCCGCTTCGCCAATGCCGTGCTGGAGTTTCCGGACTACGACGATGCGGAGCTCGAGTGCAGGATCCTGCTCGACACGATCGCATCGGAATCGCCGTCGCTCACGCGCGAGGAGTCCTCGCGGCTCTTCTACGAGGTCGAGAAGGACTACCTCGACATCCGGAGCCGCATCAAGCGCTACAAGGAGATCCGCGAGAATCCCCATTTCAACGCCGTGCAGGTGAAGTTCTCCTACGCCGTCACGTGCCACAAGGCGCAGGGCGGACAGTGGAAGGCGGTCTTCGTGGACCGCTGCCTGTTCGGCGACGAGCCGATGACGCGCGACATGCTCCGCTGGCTCTATACGGCGCTGACGCGCGCCACCGAGCGGCTCTATCTGGTCAATTTCGACAAGGCCTTTTACGAATAGTATTAAAATATGGAGAGCGAACGACACCCGCTCCGGCCCTTTCTGCCGGAGAACGCCCGGCTGCTGATGCTGGGCAGCTTCCCGCCGCAGCGCAAGCGCTGGTCGATGGAGTTCTTCTACCCCAACCTCCAGAACGACATGTGGCGCATCGTGGGGCTGCTGGCCACGGGCGACAAGACCCATTTCCTCACGGCGGACGGCCGCCGCTTCGACCGGCCGCGCATCGAGGCCTTCTGCCGCGAACGGGGCATCGCGCTCTACGACACGGCCGAGGAGGTCATCCGGCTGAAGGACAACGCCTCGGACAATTTTCTTCAGGTCGTGCGCGAGGTGGACCTCGGGGCTCTGCTCCGCGCCATTCCGGCGTGCCGGACGATCGTCACCACGGGACAGAAGGCCACCGATACGCTGTGCCGCACGACGGGCTGCGACGAGCTGCCCGTCGGGGGCCGCGTGACGTTCCGCCTTGCCGGACGCGAGCTGACCCTGTGGCGCATGCCCTCCTCCTCGCGCGCCTATCCGCGTTCGGTGGAGTGGAAGGCGGCGTTCTACCGGCGGATGTTCGACGACACTTTCCGCTGATGCCTTTCCGCTTCTCTCCCGCGCAGCAAAAAACGGACGGACCGCACGAAAGGCCCGTCCGCTCTTCATTCCGGATTTACGCTCATTGGTTGCCGTCGACCCGTACGGCATTTTTCTCCATGTCGAATGTCCGTGCCGCGTCGATTTTGTTCCCGGGCGTGAAATAGACCGTCAGTTTGTAGACCTCCTTCTTTTTCTTTTTGGCGCTTCTGGTGATCCGGCAGACGCACGTGCAGCTGTTGTCGGCCTCATTGATTCGGGGTTCTTCCACGATTTCATAGGCGTCCAGCGGCAGGAAGTTTTTGAGTGCATTGACCAGCGTGTTTTTGTTCCCTTCGAATGCGTTCCAGCTTTCCCGGTAGGTGTCGTAGTCGCTGCCGATCGCAATGTCGGCACCCCAGAATTTCACCCCTTTGAGGTTTTTGAGTTTCTCGAATCCAGCCGTGAGGTTATTCCGGCTTCCTTCTACCCGTGCTTTCCGCATCTCTGCCAGGCGCTGCTCCTCCCGCTGTCTGCGCTCTTCGGCCAGAAGTTCCTCTTCTGCTTTCTGTTTCAGGTAGTTGTCGTATTGCTCCGGGTACTTTTCTTTGGCGTATTCAAGATCACACAGCGGATCCTGCACGATCTTCGCAAATGTGTCGTACCGGGCCTTGTACAGGTTTGCTTCGGTCCAGCATTTCCGGGTCTCGGCGAACTCGGGAAGATTGACCAGCAGACTGCCGTCCACGTATCCGGCTATCGCATAGTAGTCGATAGCGGATCTCGTCGCCGCATCGCTCTTCCGATATACCTCCGTAAAGGTTTTGGCTCCGGCGTCGGTCATTTTCCCGTTCTCGGTTTCGATGTGGTTGTCCGCGAGGAATTTGTTCCAGACCTCGTGGATTCTTTGCCATGCCCTCAAACTGGAATTGTTCATCAGCAGATTCCGGTCGTCCCGCTTGATCAGATACTCGTAATAGCCTTCCGGCAGGGTTTTGATCCGGGTCATCACGGCACCCATCTCTCCGATCGATCCGACGCTTTGGAGCCTGTACTGCAAATAGGCATCCACGATGTCGGCCCGGAGTTTGTTGTCGGTGATGATTTTTTTCAGGTCGCCTCCGGCGGTATAGTTGTTCAGGTAGCAATAGATGATGACACAGGCTCCGGGATACGCCTGATCGGGCCATTTGGCGATCATGGTTTTGGCGAATTTCAGGCTTTGGGCGAGGTTGGGTTTTACATAGCCGCGCCAACGGATCTCGCGGTCGAACAGTTTGCAGCCGTCAGACAGATAGTTGTTCAGGTCGTTGGTCGAATAGAGCGTTATTGCGGCGTTGCAGATTTCATAGGAGCGCGCATACCATTTTTCGATGATCTGGCAGGCTCTTGTAACATTGCGCGGAGTTCCATATTCGCTCATGTAACATTCCAGAAGGATCAGTGCGGACGAAGGCTCTCCGGCCCGGGCTTCCCGGAATGCGGAATCCTGCCATCCGAGATTCATGTAATTCAACGCTTTTTTTGCGTGATAGCCTTGCGCGGCGGCCTGACGGCCGGTGATGCAGCAGAGGACTGCGGTCAGTACAAGCCCGAGCTTGAAGGATTTTGAAAACAGTGAATGACTCATAAATATTATGTGTTGCGCCTACTCTGTGATGGGATTTTCGGCACTCTCCCTTGTTTGCGTTCCATTGTGTTCCGGGGCAGGTACAAAAAGAAAGTGTGGAGTCGGATTCGTCTATTTGCCAGATGGTTGTGGAAGGACCAATAACAACAATAAACGATGCAATACCCCACACCTGATAGATATGGGGTAGATGCAAGAAACGCACCCTGCCATATGCTAACAAGGAGATGAGTGCCGTTCGTCGTCCCGTTGTTATTGAAAACTTCCACATTTTCTGACAAGGACGGTGCGAAAACACCTTCTAATATGTCCGCCAATTGCTTGGCGACGTAAAGATAGGAAAATTTTTTCACATAACGAAACAAGGCACCCGAAAGGGTATTGCACGGGATATATATATGAAACGGTGGGAAAAATTTAGTTCCCCGAAGCCTTTGATTCCGGAGTCCGCGAGGGTGTGCGGGACGAAAAAATTCGCCCCGGGGCTTTGCACGGCATCCGAAAAAGCCCTATCTTTGTAGAAGAAACAGACACTCCTTTGCTTTGGCCACAGATAAGAAAACAGATAAGAATATCGACCGGAAATACGTCGAGACGCCTTTGATGAAGCAGTATTATTCGATCAAGGCGGTGCATCCCGACGCCATTCTGCTCTTCCGCGTGGGAGACTTCTACGAGACGTTCGGCGAGGACGCGATCAAGGCAAGCGGCATCCTGGGCATCACGCTCACCCGCCGGGCGAACGGCGCAGCCTCCTACGTCGAACTGGCGGGATTCCCTTACCATGCCATCGACACCTACCTTCCGAAACTGGTCCGCGCAGGCGAGCGGGTCGCGATCTGCGAGCAGCTCGAAGACCCGAAACTGGTGAAGGGCCTCGTCAAGCGGGGCGTCATCGAACTGGTTACCCCGGGTATCGTGTTGGGAGACAACATTCTGGCCAACAAGGAGAACAACTTCATCGCCGCGATCTACTTCGGCCGCAGGTCGACGGGCGTGGCCTTTCTGGATATCTCCACGGGCGAGTTCTACGTGGCCGAAGGGTCGGACGCCTACGTCGACAAACTCATCTCGAACCTCGCGCCCAAGGAGATCATCTACCAGCGCGGCTGCGAGGAGCGCTTCACCGAAGCCTTCGGATCGAAGCACTACACCTACCGGCTCGACGAATGGGTCTTCTCGGAAGAGGTCAACCGCGAGAAGCTCTGCAAGCAGTTCGGCACCTCGTCGCTCAAGGGATTCGGCGTCGACCACATGACGAGCGGCATCTCGGCCGCCGGCGCCATCCTCCACTACCTCGAATTTACCGAGCACCGCGACACGGGCCACATCCGCTCGATCGCACGCCTCGACCAGAACGACTACGTCTGGGTCGACAAATTCACGATCCGCAACCTGGAGCTCTTCGCCTCGAACGGCGCGCAGGAGAAGAGCAGCTTCGCCGAGGTGATCGACCGCACGCTCACGCCGATGGGCGGGCGGCTGCTCAAGCGCTGGATCGCCATGCCGATCATGGATACGGCGCGGATCAACCGGCGGCTGGATGTCGTCGAGCGGCTTGTCGGCGGTTCGGGGCTGGCCGACACGCCGCGCGAG
>ENA-OPJV01000505-OPJV01000505.1-human-gut-metagenome-genome-assembly--contig:-NODE-505-length-14775-cov-1.639402_pt1 | contig 14775 bp, 12 predicted proteins | sample MGYA00241772_ERZ501669 | MGnify/ENA primary metagenome ERZ501669 (study PRJEB25962, sample SAMEA2042290) | human gut metagenome | biome: human gut; feature: human-associated habitat; material: faeces...
TCCAGAAAAGAATATCCGATATAACCAATGTTCCCTGCACTGTTGAGATAGAAGTATATGAACTGTCCCCTGTCATCCGGACCGAATATCATTGATTTATAAGGAGAAGTGTAGAAATATCCCAGCCAGGCAGAACCAAGCGGAGTCTGTATCTCCTTATAAGCTTTGTAGAATTCTCCTATTTTCCGTTCTCTATCCATTCCTATCATTTTGACTGCATCAGTTATACTGTTATAATCCTGCGGTGAACCCATCATAAAGATTGCAATACCGATAATCAGCACGACTGTTCCGAAGGATATCCAGAAGGTACTCCAGTTCCCCATGTGCCACATCCGTACACCCAGTACAGCTATCAATGCACCTACAATACGATACTTCCACACGCGCCATTTTAATGATTTAGACAGCCCTTTGTACGCATCGTTGCTTTCTTTTACCTTGTTCGCCGCCATAGCTGCCTGTTCTCCTGCCCTTTTTAGAGGGGATTTGATTCTCCAGAGCCAGGCAAGCCAGCCAAAGAATGCTGCGAATAAAGCCAGCACGAAGAGTACAACAGCGGTATCTTCCAGGGAATTTCCCTCTATCAGGTCTACCGCAGTTCCCAAGATGCCTATCAAAATACATGTAATTGACAGACCAATCCACACTTTCTTCATATTTTTCAATCCTTTCGCTCTATGTCAATGACAATCTCTGACTTTATTATATCTGTCTCGACATCGTTTGTACAGCAAACTAAGGTTGAGAAAAACTAAACTTTTAACCAAACTTTTAACCCTGTATATAACAAAAAATCCCTTATTTCTAAGGGATTTTCTGTATCTTCATCTTATTATCTATCTTGATTGTTTCTGTTGTATTTCTTTTACGATTGGATTCAACTGTCCTACTAAATTGTTCATGTCTTCAAACATGGAACTCTTCGTTGTGCCCAGTTCATTTGCACGCTCAATATATGCCAGTACCCGCTGCATCTTCTCTTCTTCCGATTCAAAACAGTCTTTCACCTGTTCAAGCTTTTGTCCGGAAGACTGTGTTACCTGACTTATTTCCTGCTGTACCGTCTTCGCTCCATCTGCCGCCTCAATGATCTGGTCAAAGACTCCGTAAGCAGCATCCACATCCTCAACATTCTGTTTAAATGCTTCTTTAGAGCTTTCAATGTTCAGATTAAGCTGTTCTGTTCCGCTTTCAACCTCTGAAATACTGCTATCTACGTTGCTGACCAGCTTCTTGATCTCGTCAGCCAGCTTCTTGACCTCATCTGCTACAACTGCAAATCCCTTACCATGTTCACCGGCTCTTGCCGCCTCAATACTTGCATTTAACGACAACAGATTGGTCTGGTCTGCAATATCCGTAATCACATCTGCTGCTGACTGAATCTCCTGTGCCGACTGATTGGTTACATTGGTCTGTTCATATACTATATCAAATGCTTCCTTGGTTTCATCACTGATCTTGATCAGTTCTACCAGCGTATTATCTACGCTGCGGTTATAATCACGCATCTTGTTTGTGCTTCCAACCAGATTTTCTATATTACCTGTGGTACTTTCAATGGCATCGCCCATTCCCTGTACTTCACTGCTTACATTCTGTGTCTCCTGAGCCTGCTGGGTAGAGCCTTTTGCCATTTCTTCTACAGCAGTGTCTACATTCGTGATATACTCTGTCATGCTTCCAAAGGACTCTTCAAATCCTGTGGATATCTTATCCAGACTTTCAGAAGTACGGAAGATACTGGTAATGACTTCTGCCATGTTCTGTATCAGGGCATGTACACTTCTTGCGATATCACCGATTTCATCAGAACGCTGAACCAGCTTATTACCAACCTCTGTATTCAGGCTGCCCTGTGCAACGGCATCCAGATTGGAGATCACATTACGGATTGCACCAAGTAATACAACAACAAATGCAATGGTCACACCTACACCTGCTAACATAACAATACACAGGAAAATAATATTCTTAGTCAGATTGGAATGGTATACACTGTCTACCAGATCTGCATTCAGACCTACGAATGTCATACCAATGATTTCATCTGAATTATGCTGATATAATGGTGCGTAAGAACCATAATACTCTGTTCCGCCCAAATCTATACTGTCAGAATAATATTCCTGTCCCTGATTCAGAACTACCTCTACTACTTCAGGGGACGCCTGTTCTCCTACCATACGGTTGCCCTGATCATCTACAAGGCTTGTTGCCACACAGGTATCCTGATAGAATACACTGACCTGTAAATCTACTTTTTTGCTGAAATTATCAAAGAACTCTACATTGTCACTGATATTCTTCTTGCCCTTGTAGAACTTGCCATTACTGTACATATAAGTACCATTCGCCAGATTACCCACTGATACGCTGAAAGCATACTGCGCAAGGTTCAGCTCATGCTTTACCATTTTATCTGATACATCCATACATACAGAACGTATTGCGAGAATTGCTACTGTACATAAAATCAACATAGGTATTGCAATGACAAGCAGCAGCCTCATCATCAGGCGTAATCCGCCTTTTTTCTTGTTTTCTTCCATATTATAAGCCCGCCTTTCCATACAAGAAATCTCATATTTCGTTTTATATCCCTCATAAACGTGAAAAAGACAGAAAAAGGGCGAAGTCATCTTTTCAGCCTCGCCCTTTTGTCTCCGTTGACTTACAAATATGTTATCATATTTTTGGAAACATTACAATAAATTATCACAATTTATACAAATTTATGCTCTTAAAAACAGTTATTTTATGTCAATTATTACTCTGTGAATAAAGGTGTAGAATAATATCTGTCTCCGCTATCAGGTAATAATGCTACAATTGTCTTACCTTCAAATTCCGGACGCTGTGCCAGCTGTAATGCTGCATACAATGCTGCACCGGAAGAAATACCTGTCAGGATACCTTCTTTCTTGGTCAGTTCCTTGGAAGCTGCAAATGCATCATCATTCTCTACAGTAATGATTTCATCATATACAGCAGTATCCAATACCTTAGGTACAAATCCTGCGCCGATACCCTGAATCTTGTGTGCACCAGCCTTACCCTGGGATAATACCGGTGAAGAAGCAGGCTCTACTGCAACAACCTTCACATCAGAATTCTGCTCTTTGAGATACTTGCCTGTACCGGTTACTGTTCCGCCTGTACCAACACCTGCCACAAATGCATCTACCTTACCATCTGTATCTCTCCAGATTTCAGGTCCTGTTGTCTCATAATGTACCTTAGGGTTAGCAGGATTATCGAACTGTCCGGGAATAAAGGAACCTTCAATCTCCTTAGCCAGCTCTTCTGCCTTGGCAATCGCCCCCTTCATACCCTTGCTGCCTTCTGTTAAGACAATCTCTGCGCCATATGCTTTCAAAATATTACGTCTTTCAACACTCATGGTCTCAGGCATGGTAAGGATTGCACGATATCCCTTTGCAGCTGCGATTGCTGCAAGACCGATACCTGTATTACCTGAGGTAGGCTCAATGATTACAGAACCTTCCTTTAAAATGCCCTTCTTTTCTGCATCTTCAATCATTGCCTGTGCAATTCTGTCCTTTACACTTCCTGCCGGATTATGGTACTCCAGTTTGACAAGAACCTTTGCTTTCAGATTATAAGCCTTCTCCAAATTTGCAACCTCTACTAAAGGTGTGTTTCCAATTAAATCCAAAAATCCACGATAAATATTTGCCATTGTTCTGATTCCTTTCTTTTTTTACTTTCTCTGTTATTCTGAAATAGCCTTAAATGCTTCGTCCAAATCTTCGATAATATCATCAATATGCTCTGTACCAATAGATAAACGAATGGTATTAGGCTTGATACCCTGATCTGCTTTCTCCTCATCATTTAGCTCTGCATGTGTTGTGGATGCAGGATGAATGACCAGTGATTTTACATCTGCTACATTGGCAAGCAGGGAGAATAACTCCAGGTTGTCAATGAATTTCTTAGCTGTTTTATCATCGCCCTTAATCTCGAAAGTGAAGATAGATCCACCACCGTTAGGGAAGTATTTCTTATATAATCTCTGCTGCTCAGGATCTGTAGTTACTGCCGGATGATTGACTTTCTCTACCAGCGGATGCCTGGAGAGATAATCTACTACCTTCAGTGCATTCTCTACATGTCTCTCTACTCTAAGAGATAATGTCTCCAGTCCCTGTAAGAAGATAAATGCATGGAACGGAGAAAGTGTTGCACCTGTATCACGAAGCAGGATTGCACGGATTCTTGTAATAAATGCTGCCGGACCTGCTGCATCTACGAAGCTGATACCATGATAACTTGGGTTCGGCTCTGTGAACTGAGGGAATTTACCACTGGCTTTCCAGTCAAATTTACCTGCATCTACGATGACACCACCGATTGTTGTTCCGTGTCCGCCAATGAACTTAGTAGCGGAATGAATGACAACATCTGCGCCATACTCAATCGGGCGAACCAGATAAGGAGTTGCAAATGTGCTGTCTACTACAAGAGGAATCCCATGTGCATGGGCAATCTTGGCAATTGCTTCAATATCTGTTACTTCTGAATTGGGATTGCCCTTGCATCTGTAACCGGGTCTGGAGCTTCCTGGCCTACATGCAACTGTAATGTTTCAAATTTTAAATCTCTATCTGCATAATTCTTCTTACTCATAATAATCATCATACCTTTCTTTTCTCTATAGGATTTTATGTATCTCTTACTGTATTTCTAATCGAATCAACAACAGCAACACATTCGTCCTTTTGTCCATTCTTTCATTTCACTCATATGTTGCCCTCCTTTTCCTATCTGTTTTGTATGATTTAAGCTATGTTTGAATCATACTATCTATTCCCTACTTTGTCAATAGGTTTTTATGTATTTATTATAAAAAATATGCAGCGTAAAACGCTGCACATTTTCTAATACTCTTCGTCCTGAATTTTCTCTTCTATATCATTGACCGGTTTCTCCAGTCCTTCGATCTTAATGTTGTTTTTCTCTGCATAATCCCATAATGCTGCGTGAATTGCTTCTTCTGCCAGCAAAGAGCAGTGAACCTTTACAGGTGGAAGTCCATCCAGTGCTTCCATAACTGCTTTATTGGTAACTTCCAGAGCTTCATAGATGCCTGCTGGATTGTCTTTCCCTTAACCAGCTCTGTTGCCATACTGCTGGTGGCTACTGCTGCACCACAGCCAAAGGTCTTAAACTTGGCTTCCTGAATGATACCGTTATCGTCAATATCAAGATACATACGCATGATATCTCCACACTTGGCATTACCGACAGTGCCTACACCACTTGGGTTCTCTATTTCTCCAACATTACGGGGATTGTTAAAATGATCCATTACTTTTTCACTATACATATCTGTTTCCACGCCTTTCCGTTATTTATTGTGTTTTACGAAATCTTCATATAATGGTGACATCTCACGAAGTCTTGCCACAATCTTCTTTAACTGGTCTACTGTGAAATCAATGTCTTCCAGTGTTGTCTCTTCCGAAAGAGTCAGTCTCAGGGAGCCGTGTGCGATCTCATGAGGCAGTCCGATAGCAAGCAATACATGGGACGGGTCCAAAGAGCCTGATGTGCAGGCAGAACCTGACGATGCGCAGATGCCCTGCTGGTCTAACAGAATCAGAAGGGATTCTCCTTCGATAAAACGGAAGCAGAAATTGGCATTTCCAGGCAATCTCTTTGTTCTGTCACCATTGAGACGGCTGTATGGAATCTCTGCCAGTACACGCTCAATCAGATGGTCACGAAGCTTCGTCTCTTTCTCAATATTCTTCTCCATATCCCTGGCTGCTGCTGATGCTGCTGTACCCAGCCCAACAATGCCCGGTGTATTGTGCGTACCTGCACGTCTGGAACGCTCCTGAGCCCCGCCGTGTACAAAAGAACCGATACGGATGCCCTTTCTAATATAGAGGAAACCGATTCCCTTAGGTGCATGCAGCTTATGACCGCTGGCACTGAGCATATCAATATGCATTTCATCTACATTAAGGGGAATGTGTCCATAAGCCTGTACTGCATCTGTATGAAAAGCAATGCCATGCTCTTTTGCAATTGCACCAATCTCTTCCAATGGTTCTATGGTTCCGATTTCATTATTGGCTGCCATAATAGAAATCAGAATGGTATCCGGTCTGATGGCTGCTTTCAGTTCATCCAGGCTGATAAGACCATTCTCATCTACCTTTAAATAAGTTACTTCAAAGCCGTGTTTCTCCAGATATTGACAGACATGGAGTACTGCATGATGTTCAATTACAGATGTAATGATGTGTCTGCCCTTGTCCTGATTGGCTTCTGCATAAGCCTTGATTGCCCAGTTATCAGATTCACTGCCGCCCGCTGTAAAATAAATCTCATTAGGCTGTGCACCAATCAGAGAGGCAACCTCCTCTCTTGCATCATCCACTGCCTTGCGGCTCTTGGCTGCAAAGCTGTAAATCGCTGATGGATTCGCATATACTTCGTAAAAATAAGGTATTATTGATTCAAATACTTCGTCTGTTACTTTCGTTGTTGCTGCATTATCAAGATATATCATATCCTGGTTCCTCCTTTTCCTACTATCCCTATGTGTTTAGTGTATTTTTATTCCGATAGAAAAGCGCACCATTCATGCGCCTTCCTGATAAGCGAACGCATATTAAATAATATAATCGTTAGCTGCCTTTTCCTGTTCAATGTCAAGTAAATCCTGTACCGTCATATTATCAATTACATTGTTCACCGCTTCATAAATCTTACGGTATACCTCTACAGTAGCACATTTCCCGTTTCTTTCACAGGGAAGTGCATTATCTGATAAACAGTCCACCGGTGCCAGAGAGCCTTCTGTCAGTCTCAGTATCATACCAACCGTGTACTGCTGCGGCTGTCTCACCATCTGATCACCGCCCTGTGCACCACGGGTACTTCTGACATAACCCGCCTTATTCAGTACAGCTACGATCTGTTCCATATATTTCTCAGAGATATCCTGCCTGGCAGCAATATCTTTCAGTTTCACAGTCTCTCCCATATGACCCGCCAGATCCATCATAATACGCAATGCATATCTGCCCTTGGTCGATATTGTCATATCTATTTCCTCCTGTTTCAATCGCTATATCCTTTATAACACGATATGAAAGCAACGTCAATAGTAAATTCCTATCTTTTCAATAGGAATTATAGAAAACAAATGTCAAGATGCCGGCTGCCATCGCAAGAAGCATTGGTTCCATCACTGAAACAGCCAGTATTCCTGCGTAAGAACGCTTATAATAATAATGTCTGCGCCAGTCCTGATATGTCCAGAACGCACCAAGTAATCCACATAATATGACTTGTACTGCAATAATTATCCACACAGGGTAGGATATCTGTCCACTTTCCTGCTGTTTTGCCGGTTGCATGACCTGTCTTTCAAAGGAAAAAGTACTTCCATCATGCATGCGGATATCCAATGCCTCCTTAGCCTGTGTTGCCTCTATCCCCAGTTTCTCCATATAAGAAGAATACCATTCATAAGATGTCAAAGTATATAACTGCCCAAACAGTACTTCATTGACCACTCCTGTCAGAACTGCATCTTCCTTCTCCAATACCTGTATTCCCCTGTTCAAGTCATCTGACTGTAGTTGCAACAGGACATTATCTTCGATCACATAGCCACATTCGGCTTTTCCTGTAATCACCTGTCTGCGCAGCTCTTCTTCACTGTCTACAGCCTGGAATTCTACCAGTCCCTGATAGGAATCCAGCAGTGCCTGCACAGCTTCCTCATTGGTATAATATACCGCCCGCAGAATTGTATCTGAACCTCTCTCTGCCCTGATCATGGCACAGGTCAATATGGTTGTGCAGATGAGACAGAACCAGAAGCTTTTTCTGTGCATTAGTCTTCGAAAAAGAATTGCAGATACAGAACTTCCTGTTTTATTCATAAAATGCACAGGTCTGATATCCTTTTCCCGCTCTTCTCTATGCATCAGAATAACTTCGGCTATTGTAAACAGAATGATCCAGCCAATGAGCACAAGACAGGTCTTACCAAATTGCTGTTTTCTGCCTGTAAGAATCATGGTAAAAGCTGCCTTGATATAAGTAGCTGGAATAAACTGCGCAATTTTTCCTACGATCTGCGGTAATATGGCAGAGGGAAGAAAACATCCTGAAAGATAGCCCTGTATCAGCCCTGACATGCAGGTTATTAATATCGTTGTGTTGGCACGTCTGGTCAGACTGTATACAAGCTGTGTATATGCACCACTACATAATAGCAGTAGCAGAAGCAGAATTATATTTCTTCCTGTTATCTCCCAGGAAGGAATCCAGCTTCTACACAGAGGAATCCATGTGGCAAGGTAAGGAATCACAAGCAGCATGGCAGCCAGAATGGCAGTAATGCCATTTCTCCCGATTGCCTGCACGATATAAGGCACATTCAGTCGATAACAGGTCATTCTCTCTTCTTCCTTCGTCCTTCTGCAATATTGCCCGAAGAACAGCCCTGCTATCAGCATGATACAGGTCAGAAATGCACTGTTATAATATACCGCTGCTCCGGCAGTTCCTGTTGCTGAGATACTGTCCTCTCTCCATAGCATGCTTCTGTTCATCACCAGATTCAGATTATGCATATCTATCTGTTGATATTGCTGTTCTATCTCCTGTCTGTCTATTCCTGCCTGTGACAGTATATCATCTGTTGCATAAATCTGCGCCTGTGCAACTGCAAGCATCCCGATTCCTGCATTGGCAAGCTCTTCAAACACATACCCCAGTGCCTTGGAATGCCCTGACAAATATAATTTGGCAGGCTCATTGGTGCCATCCATAATGCCCTCAACCACATGCTCAGGTAATACGATCAGTGCTGCCAGCTCCTGCTGTTGCAGCGCCTCCTGTCCTTCCTCCAGTGATGACATTTCACTCAGGCTGCACCAGCCCTTGAGCGCATCCATATGTTTTATATAAGTCAATGCAAAACTGGTCAGCTTATCATCCGGTGCGATATATCCAACCTTCACCACCTCGGTCCCGCTCCTTGACCATATCTGATATGCACAAAAAGCAGTCATACTGACAATGACAGCCAATATGACCGCTTTCAGGGCAAGCCCTGGTATACATGCCCGCATTCTTTTACATTCCGTTCTCAACCAGACTACTATCTTCACGACCAGTCATACCCTTCCATTTACAGAGCTGTAAGCATCTGATAGAACATCTGATAAATAGATGTGCTGTCCATCTGCATGAGTTCTATAGAATCCTGCGGTATCTCTACTTCTCCCATACCCTGTTCTATTCCAAATGTTCCGGCAATACGCATCAGTGCTTTATCATCAACTTCCAGACTTGCCGTATCCAGATCCAATGTATAGGACTGTCCTTCTACAATATCTTTATAAGAACCATCTGCACTGAGCTTATACTTCTCGTCTCCAGATTCCAGCTCAATTCTGCCATCAAATGCAAGTGTATCAAGCTTCCATGTATTCTTATAACGCATTGTCAGTGCAGTCATATTATCTGTTCCTACCACATCCAGAGTGAGATCTTCCTTATATTCCTCATCTGTCACGGACGCATCTCTGCTTATGGAATAAGTCTCTGTTCCATTTACCGTATTCAGCTTACATGCAGCCTCTATCACATCAAGCGTTCTGTCTGTTCCCGCCAGATCCGCTGACAGTTCCATGCTTTTGATCTGGGAATCCTTACATTCTATCGCCTGTGGTGTCATAATACGGACGATTCTTCCCTTGGAATCCATATACAGATTCAGGCTGATATCATTCATACAGCGGATATCCAGCACATCCTCTACCTGACCGTCAACCAGCTCCCTGATATCATCTTCCAGCAGATATGCTATTGATGACTGCTCTATCAACTTCGTAATACTCTGCTGATACATACTGCTTGCCATGAATTTCTCCTGAAAACTGTTAAGAAATACATTCATGGCATCCTTAGGGATCATAATATTTACTCCACTGCATTGCATGCTTTTGTTGGAAGTCTTAATGGAAGCCTTATCCGATGCCTTCTGAACGACTATTGTATCCTTCAGTGTCTGCGCATCCTCGCTGAGTGCATCCATTAATTCTTCCATATCTGTATAATCCGCATCTTCTCTTGTGAAAAAGTCAATAGAAACATCTTGGTCTACTTTGAATCCCAACTGGTCTTTCCAGGCGGAAGCATTATAATCTGCCCCCAGCGTATCCAGCTGTAATCTGTAGGTATCACCCAACAACTTCGGGATGCTGACATACATTGTATTGTCATCAACCATTATGGTGCCATTTACCAGATTCATCTGATATGCTCCAAGATTAAAATCAATATTTGCCTGTCGGACTTCATTATCACATCCAGCCTCCAGATCCATATTGAGCATACTCAGTGTATCATTCTCTGGAAAAGTCGCTGTCATGTCTATTTTCAGAGTATACGGTCCATTCATTGTATTCTTCTGCAGAAGAGACTTGTTGATCTGCTTTGCCGCAGGACTGCTGTATGCCGTCAGTTCTTTTGACATTTTGGAAATGCCTCTTGCCAGACGTACCTTGGGCTGATTGAGCACAATCAAAGCCGCACTGATACCCGCAATCAGTAAAACGACAACTACTCCGGCTATAATTCCTATATTACGTCTTTTTCTATTCTGTTCCATTCGTTCTTCACTCCAGCTCCTCTACCAGTTGTTTTCCTCGAAGTGTTCTGTCTATCTTCTTCATACATCCCTGACAGAGTGCATACACACTGTCGCAGACCTCCAGATCACTCTCATCATGTGTCGCTAACAACACAGTTCCTCCCTGACTCCTGTACTGCAACAGATATTCCCGTATCTGCTCCTTAGCCGGGAGATCCAGTGCGGCATTCGGTTCATCTAACAGAAGTATGACTGGACTTTCCGCCAGTGCGCATCCTATACTGACACGCTTCTTCATTCCCCCGGAAAGGTTCTGCGCCCGCATGGAGCACATCTGATGTACACCAAGTGTATGCAGAAAGCCCTCTTCCAATTCCTTCTTGAGCCTGTACTTATCCCGATACCACAAAAGCAGATTATCCCTGACACTCAGCTCCGGTATCAAATTGCTCTCCTGCGGCACATAACCCATATAACGCAGTAAAAGGCTTCGCCCCGCTCTGCCTTTTACCTGTTGTCCATCCAGATATATACTGCCGTCATCGGGAGTCCGAAGCCCTGCCAATATCTGCAGGAAAGTAGATTTCCCACAGCCATTGGCTCCGACAATTCCTATAATCTGTCCCTGCTGTACAGTCAGATTCACGTCCTGTAATACCTGATGTCTGCCATATGCACTTTTTAATCCTGTAATATGTAATCTATCCATGACCACCCTAATTAGAAAGAATCTGCTGCTCGAACTGAGCAAAATCCATCTGTGAATACGCTGTGTCCAGATCCTTATTGTTCCAGCTGTTGCTCTCTTTTCCTGATAATCTGGTCGGTTCGTTATAACCATTTTTAAGGATCGTCAGTACATAGCCTACCTTATTGTCCACCTGCTTACGGAGTGTATAACCAAGAATCTCAAATAACTGCTCTCTGGTGCGGTTATTGGCTCTTGCAGTCTTTAATATGTCTTTTGCCTCTTTTACAGAACAGCTAAATACATCTATAATCTCCTGCTCTTCTTCCGTAGCTGTAACACTCTCTCCGTTCTTCTCTATTGTCTCATATTCTACGACTGTCTTGTTCGGTTTGAGCTTCTGCACCTTGAACTGAACAGCACCAATGCTCTGCTGTCCACTGGGCAGCTTCTCATAGATCAGCTGATATTCAAATGCAATATCCGTATTTCCATTGATCTCTTCATAAGGCTTGTCCAGAATCTCTCTCTTTACATTACCATTGGCATAAGAATCCGGCACTTTCATCATCTTACGCAGCTCATGAAAGGAAATCACAAAGGTTCCGCCATTGAAATTCTCTCTGTCTTTTAACAGATAATACAGTCTCTTGGAATATTTCTTCGTCAGATTCAGCGGATACTCGATTCTGTAGTATGCACCCTGTTTCGCAGACATGATCATCTGCTTTACTTCCGGGTGAAGATCCAGCACAATCTTACTTCTGCCCTCATCTCCACGCTTCTTCTGATATTTGATCTTACTAAACCAGGGATAAAATACGTCTGTACCCTCATCTTCTTTCAGCCTGAAACCAAGTCCCTCGAATTTCTTCACTGCCTTTTGCAGATACGCATACGCATTGGACTCATCCTGCAGATTATACAGGTGCTTTACATCCGATATATTGATCTCATAACGTGTATTCTCTTCTGTATCATTGCCCTCGCCTACAATTCCCAGTAAAATATCAATGATATCATTCTGTCTGCGATCCAGATCATATCTGGCTTCAATAATAGTCTGCGGTCTGAAAGCAATCTCCGTACCGCCTACCTTCTTCTTACGATTCATGGTATACCTTCCTTCTTACACATCCGTCCCCCGCCGGATGCCGTCTTATGTAGACGTCTCCTGATTATATAATAATCGAAAAACAGACAAAGAGCAATCAAATTTTATGTTTATCGCCCATATTAGAATACCTTGCAGCTTCATATAATTCGTGCAGTTCTCTATCCTGTAATCCTGCTTTATGTTCCATCTCAGCAGGTGATTCGAATCTGCCCGGCTGTTCTTTTCTGCGCCTGCGTATCTCTTTCTTATAACGCCTGCGTATCTGTATCTCTTCCCTGGTCTGCGCCCGTGCTTCTTCTTTTGGCAGAAAATGTTCTATATCCCCATCCCCAGTCAATTCCTCTATTCTGTCGCCATTCTCATCATAGCTTCGCCTGAAATTGTGAAATATCTCCCTGATCTGTCTGCATACGAGCAACAGCAATGCCGCAAAGATCAATATGACGATTCCCTGAAACACTGCATTGATCCAGTCTGGCAACTTAGGGCTGTCTTCCTGCGCCGCAAGCATCCAGTCTGGAATCTCGTCACTTTGCCCGAATTGAAGTTCCCCATAATCCATGAACCAGTCTCCCGTTACCAGCTCTTCACCAGCAAACCAGTTTCTGATATCTGTATATGGTCTATAAGATGAGGCAATGGCTGCTGGAACCGCTGCCAATACAAAACATAGCAAAAATACACCAAGCATTCCTGCACTGATGCCATATATTCTCTTCGCCGGTACTCTGCTTACATCCTTATTCAGCGAAAAATACGTCTCTGTCTGGATTACAAACTGATAAATAAACACCAGAATCACATAGAGAATACCACTGTAAAAGGCTTCGTTACAGACATATGCCGAAGAGAATCCAAGCCCCAGTATATATATCACGCCAAAATACCATAAGCCTTGAAATCCCGGTCTGTTAAGGAAGCTCTCTTTTGGCTGCCAATAAGGATCTTTCTCTCTTTCCTCCTGTATCTTCTGCATTCTGTCCCGGAAACGTAACGCTATAATTAACAGTGTCTCTATTGCCAGCAGTACAGTATCACAGATTCTTGCAAGGTGCGTCTGTGCTCCTATTCCACCAAGAACCCAGACCATCGCTGTCATGCCTGTCAATACAAGAAGGCTTGCCAGAAGATACGTAAACAGACTCCTGCAATATCTGACAGCCAGATATGTGATTTCTATTGGCAGCACAATCAGCAATGCCTTTGCATATACAAGTCCGGTATTGCGCAGTTCCTCGCTAAAGTCAAGGGCATACAGAAAGGGAGCAATCAGCGCAAAGATCAAGGTCGCATGAAGCCAGCAGATTATCTGCTGCATTTTTCGTCTCATCCCTTCTCCACCTCCCTTGTCATGAACTTCAGATTGGCTGCTGTGTCTATATGCTGCTGTTCACCACGATACACAGGGCACAGCCAGATTCCATACCGTTCTTTTCCCAGGAAATTCTCCATCATCTTCTGTCTCTCTAATGTGGCATTCTTGGATATAAAGATCATAACAGCATCCTCTGCCTTTGTCTGGATCAGACAGTCTTCATAAGGCTTCCATCCATCTTCCTTGCGATACAGTGCCAATGCCCTCTCTATTTGCGTCAAATACGTTTTACTGTTTATGCATGCTGCCTCACAAAAAACATTTTCCTGCCGGTTTTCTTCCATAATGCCAATATCTGCCTTTGTTTCAGACCGGTATTGTGCATTGGTGAGCAATCCCGCTTCCATTCCCTGACGCATGCATTTACGTATCAATGATGCTGCCAGGGCAATACTTTCCTCTACAAGTTCTTCCTGTTTAAGAATACCGCCATCTTCTACATCCAGATACAGCATGACCTTCTGCGTCATTACAGAATCAAAGGTATTCACCATAAGTCCACCGGTCCTGGCACTGGCTTTCCAGTTGATTGTCTTCATAGGATCGCTGGTGGTATACTCACGAATCCCCCGAAATGTAAAAGGATCTTCGTACAAGTGTCTGGAGCACTGCATGATTCCCAGCATGCGCTCGCAGACAGTCATTGTCTCTGATACGTTTACCTGCGCCGGGTAGACGTAAATCGCTGCATTTGTAGTCAGTGCCTGCGAATATCTTTTACGGTATAATAAGGAAAAGGCAGTAATATCTGCCTCTTCTACTTTATAATATCCTCTTTTTTGGCACAGAATGGGAATCTTTCTTGTGATTCGCTGTCTGCCAAGTACTGCAAAAATATCTCTTTTATAGACATAATCGCTGACATTGGTATTCTCTGTATCCCGAAAGACCAATTCCTTTCTTGTATGGAAACCCACTTCCAGAACCGGCAGCGGCAG
>ENA-OPJV01000510-OPJV01000510.1-human-gut-metagenome-genome-assembly--contig:-NODE-510-length-14667-cov-1.527512_pt1 | contig 14667 bp, 8 predicted proteins | sample MGYA00241772_ERZ501669 | MGnify/ENA primary metagenome ERZ501669 (study PRJEB25962, sample SAMEA2042290) | human gut metagenome | biome: human gut; feature: human-associated habitat; material: faeces...
ATTATCAGGATATTATGGGGGTGAGTGCTTTTGCCATGGGTGTAATCCTTATGGCAGCACGAATCTTTGATGCTTTTAATGACCCGGTTATGGGCATAGTCGTGGCAAAGACCAAGACACGCTGGGGGAAGTTCAGACCCTGGCTGCTGATCGGTACGATCATGAATGCCATTATTCTGTATCTGATGTTCATGGCGCCGCCTGCACTAAACGGTGGTGGACTGATTGCTTATGCAGCAGTGATCTATGTACTCTGGGGTGTTACCTATACAATGATGGACATTCCTTTCTGGTCCATGATTCCGGCGTTTACAGAGGGTGGCAAGGAGAGAGAGAATCTCTCTACACTTGCCCGTTCCTGTGCGGGTGTAGGTTCTGCCCTGATTACAATTATTACCATGTTGTGCGTACCGGCGCTTGGTTCTATGTTCAGCGACAGTACTTCCCAGAGAGAGATTGAAAGAGTTGGTTTTGGGTGGTTTGCACTGATCATTGCAGCAGTATTTATCCTTTTCACAGTGATTGCCTGTCTGAATATTAAGGAAAAATCAACAGTGAATGTGGAAGCTCCATCTGTAGGCAAGATGTTCAAAGCCCTGGTCAGTAACGATCAGGCTATGACAGTAGTTATCACAATTGTGTTGATTAACTGTTCTCTCTACATTACGTCAAACCTGCTGATCTATTTCTTTAAATATGACATAGGTGGAACAGGGTGGAATGCAGATTATGTATTGTTTAATACTTTCGGCGGTGGAATCCAGATTATCTCCATGATGCTGTTCTACCCGCTGTTTCGTAAGTTCATGCCATGCAGGTATTCTATGTCAGCTTCGTTATGGCAATTGGCGGATACGCAGTGCTGCTTGCGCTGATGTTTACGAACCATACTGATATTTATATTCTGATGATTCCCGGATTCTTTATTTTCACAGCATTTGGTATGCTGACGGTACTGACAACAGTATTTCTGGCTAATACTGTGGATTATGGCGAATTAAAGAACAACAGGCGTGATGAGAGCGTAATCTTCTCCATGCAGACATTCGTGGTCAAGCTGGCAAGTGGTGTGGCTGCCATGATTGCTTCTATCTGCCTGTCAATCAGCAATATCAGCAATGATACCTCAACAGAAGCAGCAGCTGTGGCATCAGACTCCTACACTTCAGTAGCTGTCCTTCGTATGACAATGACAGTGCTGCCGATTATTGGCTTACTGGTCGCAGTATTTATCTTTGCAAAGAAGTATATTCTGACGGATGAGAAATTAGGAGAGATTAATCAGGAACTTGCACACAGACATGAAGCATAAGGAGAAAAAGTATGATCATTGTACAGGATGGATGCTTTGCATTGCAGACTCCCCATACAAGTTATATCTTCCGGAAGGATGCAGCAGGGAATCTGCTGCATCTCTATTATGGGGAGAAAATAGAAATAGAAAAAGACGGACTTGCAAATGTATGTGAGATTATGACACCGGCAATTACCAATCTAAACGGCTGTAGTCTGATTGCAGACACTGCACAGCCCAATCTTTGCCTGGATGATGTATGTCTGGAGATATCCTCCCGTGGAAAAGGTGATATGAGAGAGCCTTATGTAGAACTGGTACTGGCTGATGGCAGCAGCACCAGTGATTTTCGTTATGAAAATTACAGAATAGAGGAAAGTCTGCTGACACCGGAGGGATTGCCGGGGGCTTATGAAGAGAAGGGAAATGGACAGTCACTGGTTATTACTCTGGCAGACCGAAACAGCAAGGTAAAGCTGGAGCTTGTCTATGGCGTTATGGAAGATTGTGATTGTCTGGTTCGATATGGAAGACTGGTTAATTCAGGGGAAGAGACAGTTACAGTCAACAGACTTATGAGTATGCAGCTGGATATGGAAGCAGGAGTCTTGAAGATTACAGATTTCCATGGAGACTGGGCAAGAGAGATGGCTAAGAATGAAACAATACTTCGTCAGGGAAAATATGTAAATGACACGAGTGTCGGTTTCTCGTCCAACAGAGCCAATCCTTTATTTATATGGGCAGATACAGAGACAACACAGGAGTATGGAGATTGCTATGCTGTGAATCTGCTGTATTCAGGGAATCATAGAGAAAGTGCACAGGCAGGGGGACATGGCAAGATGCGTATTCTTGCCGGGATGAATCCTGATTACTTATGCTGGCAGTTGGAAGCAGGAGAAGCCTTTTGCTCTCCACAGGCAGTATTGACCTACTCTCATCAGGGATATCAGGGAGTAAGTGGACAACTGCATTATTTTGTCAGAGAGCATATTGTTAGAGGAGAATGGAAGCATAAAGAACGTCCCATTCTGATCAATTCCTGGGAAGCCATGTATTTTGATGTGCAGGAGAAGAAGATACTCAAGCTTGCCAGAACAGCGGCGAATGCAGGCATGGAACTGTTCGTACTGGATGATGGCTGGTTTGGTAAAAGAAATTCTGATGCGTCATCTCTGGGTGACTGGTATGACAATAAGGAGAAGCTGCCGACTGGACTGGCTGGACTTTCTGAGAAAATCCATAAGCTTGGTTTGAAATTTGGTATCTGGGTAGAGCCTGAAATGGTCAGTGAGGATTCTGATCTTTATCGGAAGCACCCGGACTGGGCGGTACGGATACCGGGACAGGAGCATGCTCTTGGAAGAAATCAGATGGTACTGGATCTGACCAGAGAAGAAGTGCGTAATTATATTATAGAGAGCATGTCCGATGTCTTTTCCAGAGGAAAGGTAGATTACGTTAAATGGGATATGAACCGTAATCTGTCGGATTATTACAGCCAGGGACTTGCACCCAGGCATCAGGGAGAGTTTGCGCACAGATATATTCTGGGATTATATCAGGTAATCCAGACACTGACAGACAGATTTCCACACATTCTGTTTGAAGCCTGTGCTTCTGGCGGTAATCGTTTTGATCTGGGAATGCTGTGTTTTATGCCACAGATCTGGGCAAGTGATAATACAGATGCCATCAGCAGAGCCAGAATACAGAACAGTTACAGTTATGGTTATCCGCAGTCTGTGATTGCAGCCCATGTATCCGGGTGTCCCAATCATCAGACGCTGCGCAGAACACCGCTTACATCACGATTTGCAATTGCCAGTGTGGGGATTCTTGGATATGAGTGTAATCTGAGTGATGCTTCCATGGAAGATATGGAAGAAATCAAGGTGGAGATAGAACTGTATAAGAAATGGCGCAATGTGCTGCAGTTCGGTGACTGGTATCGCCTGTATGAAGAAGCGGACAAAAAATCTATTTATGACACAGATGTCATTAGATGGAATATGGTATCTGCGGATAAGAGCAAAGCCGTAGGTATTATGCTACAGGGAGAGACACTGGCAAACTACAGTCATCATGTATTCAAAACCAGAGGACTGGATGACGCGAAAAAGTATCACTTCTACAATCGTATTCTTAAATATGATATACACAGAATGGGAGATTTGATTAATACAATGGCGCCTGTCCATGTAAAGCAGGATTCCCTGCTGCATGATGCCATATCGAAGTTTGTGCGGCTGGACGGAGAGAAAGAAGATAAAGTGATCAGCGGGGCTGTCATGAACCGACATGGAATACCTCTGGCGCAGAATTATGCGGGAACCGGATATGGACAGAATACAGCGCTTTATCAGGATTACGATGCCAGAATATATTTTATGGAAGAGGTATAATACGATACTTGCCAAACTTATGTAAAAGGGATAAAATATACGTGCTATATTGTTACATAGAGAAGGATAAGAATATCGTGAATATTACAGAGTATAAAAACCGTGGGGATGGATATAAATGTTATTACGGTAAGGCAACATTAAAAAAGGGATACAGCTTTGTGGATGGTGATGAACCGTTTTATGCGCTGCTAGGTACAAATTCCTGCTACTCTATGACAGAGCTTCTTCATCCGGATGATCTGGATGATTTCCTGGGAGCAATAGAAATGCTGGGGAAAGGAACACAATATCTGACCGCCAGGATAAGATGTTATGACCAGCAATACCATTATCTCTATCTGGAAATGAGAAGAAATGGAAGGAATATAGATGGTTTTGATGCAATAGATATGGAACTGAGCGAGTTTATGGAGCTAAAGGACAGGTATGCCATTTATATGCATCTGATCAGAAAGTACAGGGAATTCCTCGGACTGCTGTCACAGTGTTACTTTGAATATTCTTTGGAGACAGATGAGATCAATATTTATCATTATATCAATGTGCGCAGCATACCGATTATCAAGTGCCCATTGGAAAAGGCCAGAAATGAGCTGCTTGCCAGTGATGAACCGGATTCTTTGAAGACGCAGTTTGAGGTACTTTACGAAGTATTGAAGCATGGAAAAGATCAGTTCGATGTTACAATAACACTGCCCTCTTATTTTGACGGAACAGTGCAAGGCAGTAAAGAAGACCGCAGACGCCGTTTCAAGGGACGGATGATGTATAAGGATGGAGTCAGATATTTATCAGTGGGGATCATTACTGCGCTGGAAGGTACAGAGGAAAGGAAAAGCTATTATCTGACGGAAAGTGCATATGATCCGGGAACAGGACTGTTCAATAAGCGTGCAATCAATGAGTATACAATAGAAAGAATACGGGACTGTCAGAATACCCATGAAGGACTGTATCTGGCGATTATTGATGTAGATGATTTCAAGACTATAAATGATACTTATGGGCATATGTTCGGTGATGAAGTATTGTCCAGGGTATCTGAGATAATCCGCAGCGATCTGAATGCAAGAGGTGTAGCCGGCAGATTCGGCGGTGATGAGTTCATGATCCTGTTTGAAAATGTAAAATCAGAACAGGAGCTTCGACTTATTCTGAAAACCATCACCAAGAATATCCAATGGGCTTTTGCTGATAAAGAGGTATCTGTTACGACTTCCTGGGGAATTGCAAAATATCCTGAGGATGGAAGCAGCCTGGAAGAGCTTTTTAAAATAGCTGATAAAGCACTTTATATAGCAAAGGCAAAAGGCAAGAACCGCTATATCATATACGATGAACGTAAACATGGAAATATAGTTACAGACAGAGAAATACAGCAAAACAGCGGCATCCGTTCTACGATAGTCAGTGACAGCCGTAAAGCACAGATTGTCCAGGAGCTGACATTAAAACTGCACAAGGAAGGTGCCGGTGCTTTAAAATCTGCTCTGGAGGCTGTGTGTGCGGGCTTTGATATTGATGGTGCAGCTGTGTATACAGGCGATGATATGCATCGGAGCATATCCGTAGGTAAATACGTAAATCCAATTCAGAATCTGACCTGGGCAATGAATAAGAAATATCAGGAGCTGTTTGATGAACAGGGCGTATACATGGAAAGCGCCATGAGCCGTCTGAAAGATTCCTATAAAGAAGCAGGCAGGATGTATGTAAGCCAGGAAAATGGAAAATTCGTACAGTTCATGGCTGTTCGGGAAGGCAGACCAGCAGCAGTTGTGGCATTTGACTTCTTCAACAGATCTCCAAAGCTTGGCGTAACAGATACAGGTATGATCAGAATAATCGGAGCTTTTATGGCAGAAGTTGCCGCAGAGTAAGAAGAGGGGAGCATAAGTCTCATGGCAGAGGCTTTGCTCCCTTTTATCAATGGTGATCGAGATGCAGATATTTTTCTCTGGTAGCAAGTCCGCCACGGATATGGCGCTCAGACTTGTTCACATCCAGAACAGAGCGAGCCTGTCTTGCCAGTGCTGGGTTGATCTGTACCAGTCTGTCCGTTACATCTTTATGTACAGTGGATTTGCTGACGCCAAAAGCTTTGGCAGTCTGGCGTACAGTGGCATTATGGTCGATGATATAGTTAGCAATGGTGATCGCTCTTTCCTCAATATAATCCTTCAAGAAGTAACCCCTCAGAATACTTTTTTACATTGTATGAAGTATTCTGAGGGGTTATGACAATTTATGGATCACAAAGGCGTGGTTTGCAAGGCTTTGAATAATTACTAAAATAAATTGTGTTTTGAGAAGTTCATGCTAGAATAAGGTGTATAACAGATATGAAAACGGAGAATGGGATGAAGAGAATAAGTCTGGATGATTTGGAACATGCATTGCACCCTCAGGATTATCAACAACTGTATGAGGCTGTTTTGCATAGAATTGAGCAGGGAGAGATAAAACCGGTTAAAGCATCTGGTAAAAACGGTAAAAAACCTGTATTATACAGGGAGTACTGGCTGATAGAACAGGCAAGGGGAGACGAAGATGAATTGGTAGAGGAGCTTTCCTATCAATATGTGCCTGCTATTGCCACAGGATATTATATGAAACATCTACAGCAGTATCGTGAAGACCGGGAATGGCTTATGCTATTGAATCAATATCTAAGGGAACATAAATGCCTGCTGGAGTTCCCCATGTCTTTGAACGAGAGAAGCTATGATATCTGGCATAGAGAGAAATTCCTGAAAGAAGAACAGGGCAGAAAAATACTGAAGCGGTGTGGTATTCCCCTGGAAATGCTCAATCTCTATGAGACATCGGAACCTTTGGCTTATTATACGGATACAAAGGAAATTCCGCAGAATATTCTGATTGTAGAAAATAAAGATACCTTTTACAGTATAAGAAGGAATCTGCTTGCAGGAAAAAACAAAATACTTGGAATCACTATCGGAACAGTTATATATGGTGCCGGTAAGGGTATTCTGCGCTCTTTCCAGGATTTTACATTGTGCTGTGAACCTTATATGAAAAACGAAGCGAACAGATTGCTGTACTTTGGGGACTTAGATTATGAAGGTATCATGATCTATGAGAAACTGGCTGATAATTTTCTGGATTTTTGTATCATAGAACCTTTTGTACCGGGATATCATGCAATGCTGCATAAGGCAGCACTGAGGGGGCAGGAGCGTTTACCTCATATGAAGGAGAAGCAGAATCACAATATCGGGATGAAATTCCTGGAATACTTTTCCATGCAGGATAGACAGTATATAAATGGTATTTTGGCAAAGAACAGATATATTCCACAGGAAATCTTAAATGGTGAGGATTTTAATAATGCAATATGAATTTCTGAAACAGTTCCCCAAACGAATGAAGCATGTGGGAATGTATGCGTTAGTGCTGCAGAACAGCAGCCAGAAGCAGACATGGAAACAATACGGATTCCTGAAAACAGATGAACAGATCAATATTATATTTGCCCTCATGCTGTATATCATGGAGCAGTCCTTAAAAGAGGAAAAATGTACCATGGATGATATGGGGGCATATCTGGATTACCTTAATATGACGTATTTTAATACAGGAATGTCTTTTGACGATTGCAGAAAGCTGGGAGATTTCATTATTAATGTAATTCTGTCAAATGAAGGAAAGGCAATGTATTTTGACGGATATGATTTTGAGCAGAGAGCATATAAAATCATGAATATCAGTTATGTGTCAAATGAAATCGTATATCTGGATTCGGATGTGAAAAGGACATCCTACCGTTTGACAGAGGATGGCTATAATCTGCTGCTTTCCACGCTGGAAATCGAGAACAATATGAAGCTGACAATTCATGAGATGATATTCAAAATGCATCTGGAGAAGCAAAGCTACGACAAGGCAGTCGATGAGATTAAAAATGTATTTAACCTCTTGAGGATACAGCTCCAGAAGATCCAGGATGCCATGCTGCGTGTGCGTAGAAATGCATTAAGCTATTCTGTTTCGGACTATGAGCAGCTTCTTGGTGAAAATATGGAATCTATTGATATGACAAAGCAGAAGTTCCAAAGCTATAGGGAGACTGTAAGGAAAAGAGCCAAAGAACTGGAAGAACAGAATATCAATGTAAGAAAGTTATCTGCACAGGAGGAGGAGAATCTGGAGAATCTCAGAATCATTGAAAGCTATCTTAACCGTGGTATCGATGAGCACCAGAAAATCCTGAATTCGCATTTTGACCTGAAAATCCTTTATGAAAAAGAACTGGAACTGTTGTCGCAAATGTCATTGATCCAGAGATTTTCATTAAGGACAGATCTCTATGATAAGGTATTACAGGATGCTTCCGGATTGGATAATATAGATATATTTTTAAGACCGTTATTTCATCAGGCTCCGGATAAAATTTATAACCTGCAGAAAGCGACACAGCTTCAGCGTCCAATCAGGAAGAAGCAGCAGGAAGAAGAGGAAGAAGTACTGGACTTTGATGAAGAACAATGGCAGGAAGAATATGCAGCAAGAAAGCGCAAACGCCTTATGCAGTATGAGAACAGTCTTGGGTTTGTACTGGATAAAATGATGGAAAAAGGCAAAATTACGCTGCAGGAGATGGCATCGTCTCTTGGCAGAGAAGAACAGAACACGTTAATTCCCGATATAGATATATTTAAAGAAATCATGGTAGAGCTGATAAAAAGCCGTCATATTGATATAGATGCGCTGCGTAAGGAAAAGAGCGAGTATATTGCAGAGGAAACATTGGATTTCCAGCTAAATGAGATGATATTGGAGTTAGTGGATAAGGATGAAAGAAGGAAACACATCCATCAGATAGATATATACAGGCTTGAAGATGGTGGTGTAGTGGAGTTTAGAAATATCAGGAATGAGACCGGTGATAGAAAAACAGTACGTTGTTCCAATGTAGCATTGGAAATTGGAGAATAGGTGAGCAAAGATGGCATACGAAATTGAAGAAATCAGGTTAAGCCAGCAGATTTTCTATTATCTGTTAGAGCATTTTGAACTGCGTGAAGAAGAGGAAGAAAGACTATACCGGGCTTATACAGAGGAAGAGGCGGTACAGAATCTTGTAAAATCCCAGGCAGCGGAAGCAGAAAGCACTGTGGAAAGATATGGAGATGTGATTTATCTGATCCCGAAGGAAGAAAATGTTTTTCTGGGATTTTCCAAAGCGAAGTTAAAGGAGACATTGTGTAAATCAGCAGCTACAGACAAGGATTTCTACTTATCACAGTTCGTGATCCTGACATTGCTTGTGGAATTTTATGATGGACAGGGAAGCAGCAGCAGGTCAAGAGAGTATATCCGGGTAGGAGAATTGCAGAACTGTATCTCTGCCAGACTTAAGGAGGGTGTAGAGAATACCTCGGAGGAAGAAGAGGAGCAGAAGGGAATTGCCTTCAGAAATATGTTGGAAGCATATGAGGCACTCCGGTCAGATGATAAAGGCTCAAGGGCTAAGACCACCAAAGAAGGCTTTCTCTATTCTATATTGACTTTTCTTGAGAAGCAGGGGCTGATTGAGTATGTGGAAGAGGATGAGATGGTAAAAACAAGTAAGAAGCTGGATAATCTGATGGATTGGAATCTTTTGAACCAGAATAATTATCAGAGAGTCAGAAAGGTATTGGAGCATGAGTAAAGTCAACGCAGTCCGTTTTATCAATCTTAATTATAATAATAATGCGATCAGGATCAGTGATGAGACCTTTCAAATGGGAGGAAGAAGTACACTCCTGTCCCTTCGGAATGGGGGTGGCAAATCTGTATTGGTACAGATGATGACAGCCCCGTTTGTGCATAAGCAGTATAGAAAGACAAAAGACAGACCTTTTGAAAGTTATTTTACGTCATCCAAGCCTACTTTCATTATGGTTGAATGGAAGCTGGACGGTGGGGCAGGCTATGTGTTGACCGGAATGATGGTAAGAAAAAGCCAGATCATGGAAGAACAGTCTTCAGAACCTTTGGAAATTGTAAATTTTATCAGTGAATATACAACAAGATGTGAAGAGGATATTTATCATTTACCGGTTGTAGAAAAAGGAAAAAAGGAAATTGTTCTTAAAAATTATGGATTTTGCAGACAGTTATTTGAAGGCTATAAGAAGGACCGCAGTAAGAAATTCTATTATTACGATATGAATAATTATGCTCAATCCAGACAATATTTTGATAAGCTGGCAGAGTATCAGATTTATTATAAGGAATGGGAAACGATCATCCGTAAGGTAAATCTGAAGGAATCAGGTCTGTCTGAGCTTTTTTCTGATTGTAAGAATGAGAAAGAACTGATTGAAAAATGGTTTCTGGATTCGATAGAGAGCAAGCTGAACCGTGAAAAAGACCGCATGAAGGAATTCCAGTCAATCGTGGAGAAATATATTATCAGTTATAAAGATAATAAATCAAAAATAGAGCGGAGAGATACTATTCTGGAATTCCAGAACGACATGAAAGAATTACAGCAGTATGGAGAAGCGTATCAGATTGCAGAAAAACAGATTCATGCTATGGAGAACCGTATAGCAGCCTTTAGAAGCGTGCTTGCGCAGATTGAAAAGGACACGGTGGCACAGCAGTCAGAGCAGGAGCAGCAAAGGGCAGGGATGGAAGAACAACTGGCTCACATCATGTATGAGAAATTGTCCATGGAAATATATGAACTGATGGAGCAGAAGAAGTATCATACCGGTAACAGAGATATGATTTCCATGGAAATGAATGAATTAGAACTGGAGACAGAGTATGTTGAGAAGCTTATCCACAGCTATGCCTGTGCAAAACAGCAGAAAATTGTGGATGAATATACCAGAGATAACGAACTGCTTGTGGAAAAGATTGCGGTTTATCGTGAAAATGAGAAGGAGTATGAGCCTGAAAGAAAAAAACTGGGTGGATATCTGCATACCCATTATGGGGACAAGTTCCGCAAAGCAGGGCAAAATGCTGAACAGATCCAAAGGGAATATGACAGCAACCTTGGCAGACAGCAGGAGATGATAGAAAAGGAATGCGAATATCAGACCAGAATAGAGGAGTTAATCGCTGAAATAGCCAAAGACCAGGAAAGACTGTTATCCTTTGACCGGCAGGAAGAGGTATTCAACAGAGATTATCAGGAGCATTTTGTAAGAAATATCATTGGTACATACGAACCGGGAATGCTTCAGATCAAAAAAGAACAGTATGTGCAGGAGCAGGAGCAGCTGCATAGAAGCAATATGCAGCATAAACGTCAGCAGGAAGAAACGGAAGAAAAAGTAAAATCAATGCAAAGAAACCTGCAGGACAGAAATAACCAGAAGATGCAGAAAGAATATGAACTGCGGACTCTTACGGAACAAGGGGAAGAATATAGCAGACAGATCAGGGAAAGACAGGTCATGATGCAGTATCTTGAGCTGGATGATACGTATTTATGGAATGATGGGAAAATCATGGAAGCAGCAGACCGTAAGATCGCAGAATGTGACAGAGTACGTGCAGAGCTGGAGAAAGAGCATAATCTGCTGGAAAGAGAATGGAAAAAACTGACATCAGGTGAAATACTGGAGCTACCTAAGGATTTTCAGGAATTACTTACCCGGCTGGAGCTGCATCCGGTGTATGGAATGAACTGGCTGGAGAAGAATGGATATTCTGTAGAAGAGAATACAGAGCTTGTCAGAAGGCAGCCTTTTATACCATATGCATTGATTCTTCCAAGGCAGGAAATGAAGCAGCTTGAGTTACATGGACAGGATATCTGTACGTCCTTTCCCATTCCTATCATTCCAAGAGAAGAACTGGAGCGGACATTGGCACAAGAGCCAACAAGTATGGTCCAATTATCGGGGATAAGCTTCTATTTATGGTTCAATGAGAAATTACTGGATGAAGATGCTTTACGTGTTTTGATCAAGAACAAAGAATCAGAGATGACCAAAAAGCAGAAGCAGCTGGAGAATAAAAAGACTGAGTATAAGGATGCACTCGACAGAAAGCAGATGCTGGAACGGCAAAGTATCACAAAAGAGAAAGTAGAGAAGAATCGTCAGCAGATTACGGATACGGAGCAGGAAATATCAGAAATCGACAATCAGATTATCCGCGATAAAGAAGAAATGGACAGGCTGGAACAAAAGAGGAGTGAGCTTGTACAGATTATTCTGAAAGAGAAACAATGCATGGAGTGGAACCAGAGAAGGGCATCAGATTTTGACTATTTCTGCCGGGAATATGATTCATATCTGGAGAAGCACGACACTCTTGAAAAGAATCGAAAAGAAAAGACAAAATATGAAGATAATAAAAAGCAGGCGCAGGATTTACTGGAAAAGTACCGTGAACAGCAGAGGACACTGGAAAGCAGACAGCGGGAATTAAAAGCACAGACTGAAAATATACAGAAGAAGTATATTCTGTATCAGGAGTATGAGCCAATTGCCCTGGAAGGACAGAATAGGCCGGTGTCTGAGATGGAAGCCAGATACGAAGCCATTACAACGAAGATGTCTTTTCAATTACAGGATCTGGAGCATCAACTGCAGAAAACGAACGGCAGCTTGAACAGGGCGAAAGAGGAACTGGCCAGATTACAGCACAAATTTCTCCTCAAAGAAGATGACTGGAGGGAACTGTATTATGATGAAAAAGAAGAAATGCACCAGGAAAGTGTGCTTGCAGAACGGAAGAAGCAGTATAAATTCAAAGAAGCCCAGTGGAATGAACAGGATAAGCAGATTGGTATCATCAGCAGTAAAATAGATGATAAGAATAAGCTGATGCAGGAGCAATGTGGTAAAGAAGAGATATTACCCAAAGAAGAAATACGTACAATTGACTTTGATGGAAGAAGAAACCAGCTTCTCTACCAGATAAAGGAAACAGAACGTGCCCTGAAGCTTACGGAAAAGAAACTGACAAGTGTACAGGAGAATATAGCATCCTTTACAGAATATGATGATTTCATACAGAAGGAAGAAATCCAATGGGAGGAAGATATTGCGCAGATGGATTCCAAATGTCTGAGAGAGTATGCGGGTATGATCCGGCGCGATTACAGGCATAGCTGTGAGGAAGGTAAGAACAGACGGGATAAAGCAGAAAAAATCCTGAAGATATTATTATGTAAGGAAAAGTATCAGGATGATTTCTACAGGAAACCACTGGATGCCATGATGTCTGTGTCACAATCAGCCCATTTGCTGCTTGCACAGCTTACGACTACACTCCAATCCTATGAAAGCCAGCTGGCAAAACTGGAAGTAGATATATCAATCATAGGCGAGGAGAAGAAGAGGATTGTAGGTCTGTTGGAGGATTATGTAAAAGATGTACACAGCAACATGGGTAAGATAGATAATAATTCCACGATAACGATCAGGGAACGTCCTATAAAAATGCTTCGTCTGCAAATGCCTGAATGGGAAGAAAATGAAGGATTATATCATCAGAGACTGGATGATCTTATCAGTGAGCTGACTCAAAAGGGTGTAGAAATCTATGAAAAGAATGAGAATTCGGCAGAATATATAGGAACACGCATCACTACAAAGAATATTTATGACACGACTGTCGGAATTAGTAATATCCAGATTAAGCTTTACAAGATTGAGGAGCAAAGGGAATATCCAATCACATGGGCAGAAGTTGCCAAGAATTCAGGCGGTGAAGGATTCCTGTCGGCTTTTGTCATTCTATCCAGTCTGCTGCATTATATGCGTAGGGACGACACGGATATTTTCGCAGATAAGAAAGAAGGTAAGGTTCTGGTCATGGATAACCCATTTGCACAGACCAATGCAGCCCATCTGCTGAAACCGCTCATGGATATGGCCAAGAAAACAGACACACAGCTGATATGTCTTTCCGGACTTGGAGGAGATTCTATCTATAGCCGATTCGACAATATCTATGTGTTGAATCTTGTGACAGCGGGATTAAGAGGAGGCATGCAGTATCTGCGTGGAGAACATACAAGAGGTATTGAAGAGGAGGTCATGGTAACTTCCCAGATAGAAGTGATCGGACAGCAAAGTCTGCTGTTCTGACACTTGTAAAATATTTGCTTGTAATTGGGTAGAAGGTATAATATACTTTGGAATAGATATGCGGTTTTATGCCTGTGCTGCGGTATGATTCCGCAGGGTAAATAGTATGGCAGCACAGAAATGAGGAGAAAGAATGGATCAGGAAAAGGTAATCGTCATTGATTTTGGCGGCCAGTACAACCAGCTCGTTGCAAGGCGTGTCAGAGAATGCAATGTTTACTGTGAAATATACTCCTACCGGACTGGCATTGAGCAGATTAAGGCAATGAATCCCAAGGGAATCATCCTTACCGGAGGACCAAACAGTTGTTACGAAGCAGACTCTCCGACCTATACCAGAGAGCTGTTCGAACTGGGAATCCCTGTACTTGGCTTGTGCTACGGCGCACAGCTTATGATGCATGTACTGGGAGGAAAGGTAGAGAAAGCACCTGTCAGAGAATATGGTAAGACAGAAGTTATGGTAGATAATACTTCTCCCTTATTTGGAGATGTTGCATCCACGACAATCTGCTGGATGAGCCATTTTGATTATATTTCCAAGACAGCACCGGGCTTTAGAATCTCTGCACATACAGCAGATTGTCCCGTAGCGGCAGCAGAGAACTGCGACAAGAAGCTCTTTGCAATCCAGTTCCATCCTGAAGTACTCCATACACAGGAAGGTACGAAGATGCTCCATAATTTCGTAAGGGGTGTCTGTGGCTGTGCCGGAACATGGAGAATGGATTCCTTTGTAGAGAATACAATCCGTGATATCCGTGAAAAAGTAGGAGATGGCAAAGTATTGCTGGCTTTATCCGGCGGTGTAGATTCCTCAGTGGCAGCAGGTCTGCTCTCCAGAGCAATCGGCAAGCAGCTTACCTGTGTATTCGTAGATCATGGCCTTCTC
>ENA-OPJV01000511-OPJV01000511.1-human-gut-metagenome-genome-assembly--contig:-NODE-511-length-14571-cov-1.455360_pt1 | contig 14571 bp, 10 predicted proteins | sample MGYA00241772_ERZ501669 | MGnify/ENA primary metagenome ERZ501669 (study PRJEB25962, sample SAMEA2042290) | human gut metagenome | biome: human gut; feature: human-associated habitat; material: faeces...
CTCGGCGTTCATGCGCTTGTAGAGGTTGGTCTTGGTGTCCCAGACTACGTCTCCGAGAAGCTCGGCGAACTTGGATGCGTGCTCCGCCTCTTCGAAAGCGTACCTTTTGAAGGCCTCCGCGATCTCAGGATAGCCCTCACGCTCGGCCTGACGGCTCATGGCGAGATACATTCCGACCTCCGTGCACTCACCGTTGAAATGATCCTTGAGACCCTGGACAACTTCCTTGTCCTCTACACGGCCGTCACCGATGTGGTGCTCGCAGGCCCACTGAGGCTTGCCGCCCTCATCCTTGATCTCAACGAACTTGCTCGCAGGAGCGTGGCACTGCGGGCACTCTGCAGGAGGGTTCTCGCCTTCGTAAACATAACCGCAAACCAAACATCTGAATTTCTTTTTCATAACAAAATCTTTTAAAGTCAAACAAAATGAAATAAAACGATAAAGCATCGTTTGATGTCACAAAGTTAATGCCAATATTTGAATTTACAAAATAGAATTATTAAAAATTAGAAAATATTTGGGAAAACTTTGAAAAATTCCCGCTTGTGAAGAGTTTTGGCACAAACGAGGTTTATCTTTGCAGTGAAAAATATATTTGTTATATTCGTTAGAAAGAAAACCGCGTTGGCTTTTGACGGATTAAGGAGCCATCAGGAGCATGGAGCGTATTGACGACGATTGAATTGTTTACAGAAGAATATAAACTATAACCGATATGACACCATTCCTTAGACAAGTTGCGGATCATTATATGGCAAGGGGCGGGATTTCCGGCCTGTGCTTCATATTTCCGAACAGGCGCAGCCAGGTATTCTTCACTAAGTACCTCGGCGAGGCCACGAAGGAGGTCGGAACCCCGATTGTGGCTCCGAAGATGCTGACGATCAATGATTTCTTTTTTAGAATATCGGGGGACAAGCCGGCGGACAGGGTGAACCTGCTGTTGGATCTGTACGAATGCTACAAGGATCTTAACCCTAAGCATGAGACTCTGGACGAGTTCATCTTCTGGGGAGACGTGATCTTGGGGGATTTCGATGATGTTGACAAATATCTGGTCGATCCGGCGAAGCTGTTCGCCAACATAGCTGAGTTCAAGGAGATTCAGGATTCATATTCATACCTCACTGAGAACCAGCGGAAGGCGATCGAGAGCTTCATCAGCCATTTCAGCAGCGACGGGCGGCTGACGGTGAACCTGAACTCGGACAATCCGAATGTGAAGGAGCGCTTCCTGCAGATCTGGAATATTCTTCTGCCGCTTTACAATGATTTCCGGAAGAGGCTTTCCGGCAAAGGGCTGGCGTACGAGGGAATGGTTTACCGAAGCCTGGCGGCGCGGCTTGACTCGGAGTCGGCGGTGGATGTGCTGAAAGCCGCGTTCGGAGATGTGGATGAATATGTCTTTGTGGGTCTCAACGCCTTGAACGAGTGCGAGAAAAAGGTCATGAGGCGGATGCGGGACGCCGGAATCGCGGAGTTCTGCTGGGACTATTCAGGAGAGACGGTGAGAAATCCGCTTAACAAGTCCTCCTTCTTCATGTCCAGGAATGTCCAGGATTTCCCGCAGGCTTTCGAGATGGATTTGGAAGGACTGAAAATCCCTGAGATTGAGGTGATAAGCGTCCCGTCCTCGGTAGGCCAGACAAAACTGATTCCGTCTGTTGTCAAGGATGAGAGATGCGCGGTCGTGCTTCCGGACGAGGCCTTGCTGATTCCTGTGTTGAACTCCATCCCGGAGGAGATCAAGGACATAAACGTCACTATGGGCTATCCGATGAGGAACAGCGCGTTCTTTGATTTCATGACTTTGGTCTCGGCCATGCAGATGCATCTGAGGAAGAAAGACGGGAAATGGTTCTATTACCACAATCAGGTCTGGTCATTGTTCTCTTCAAGCATATTCAGAAAGGTGACTCAAGGGGACGCGGCTGTGAGGAACAGAATCAAGGCGATCAAGGATGGCATGAAGTACTACATCCCCCAGGAGGATCTTTCCGGGGTTCCGGTCTTTGATCTGTTGTTCAGGCCGGCGGTGACTGATCCGAAAGCTGCATCCAAGGAACAGATTTCGGCTTTCGCTGACTACCAGAAGACCTTGATCAAAGGACTTGCTCCAAAGCTGGCCGCGGATTCTTCCATGGCAATCGAGCTCGAGTTCGCGAAGGCCACATACAATGCGATCAGCCAATTGCAGACGGCCGGTCTTGAGGTCCTTCCGATGACTTATGTGCGGCTTCTCGACCAGCTTCTCGGCCCGGTGTCCATTCCGTTCAACGGGGAGCCTCTGAAAGGTCTCCAGATCATGGGGCCGTTGGAGACCAGAGCATTGGACTTCAAGCAAGTTATGATCCTGTCCTGCAACGAGGGCATGTTTCCGAGGCGGAGCGTCAGCTCGTCATTCATCCCGCCGGAGCTCCGCAAGTGCTTCGGTCTGCCGACTTACGAGTTTCAGGACGCTGTCTGGGCGTACTATTTCTACCGTCTCATCCAAAGGGCGGAGAAGGTGACGTTGGTTTATGATTCCAGGACCGAAGGCATGAAGAACGGGGAGGAAAGCCGTTACATCAAACAGCTTGAGTATCATTTCGGAGTGCCGATAAAACGCGGTTTTGTCAAGGCGAACGCCGCCGGAGATTTCTCTCCTAAGGAGATAGTTAAGACTGAGGCCGATGTAGAGGCCGTAAGGCATGCCAGACTTTCGGCCTCGGCGCTGAAGAATTACCTTGACTGTCCGGCGAAATTCTATTATGCCACGGTCAAGAGACTCCGCAGGCAGAACGAGGTCTCCGAGGATCTGGACGCCGGAATGCTGGGCGATGTCTATCACGGCACGATGCAGAGGCTCTATTCACCGGAAATGGCCGGAGGAAAAAAAGTGACTGACGAATATCTTGCCGGACTTCTGCGCAAACGTTCCGCGATAAAGGAGATAGTGAGGGGATTGATTCTTGAACAGCTTCATTCCCTGGAAGTTACGGGACGCGATCTGGTTGTGCAGGATGTGATTGTGGAATATGTCATAAAAACTCTTAACAGGGATCGGGAACTTCTTAAAACATCCGGATATGACGGGTTTGAGATTCTGGGACTGGAAAAGGAATTCCTTCATGACATAGACGGTTTCCATTTCGTGGGCTATGTTGACAGGATGGACAGCCTGCGCCCGGGAGAGATCAGGATTATTGACTACAAGACCGGAAAGGTTGAGGACAAGGATGTCAACATCACCGATGACAATGCCGAAGGGATTGTGGAGGCTCTGTTCGGACCAGGTAACGCGGGACGTCCTAAGATCGCTTTCCAGCTTTACCTCTATGATGTTTTCTGCAGGGAGTCCAAGAATTATAACGGGCAGAGGATGGTCAATGTCATCTACCCCCCGGCTAACCTGTTCACGGAGCCGGTCAAGGAAGTCCCTGTCAGTGAGACGTTCATGAGGCTCACCGAGGAAAAGCTCCACGGCCTCCTTTCAGAGATCGCTTCGGTTGATGTGCCGTTCAGGCGAACGGATGATGAGGACACATGCGCGATTTGTGATTTCAGAATGATTTGCGGGAGGTAAGCATTGTAATGATGAAGATGAGAATAAGGAGGATAAGAAGATGATACGGATAATGAAAGCTTCGGCCGGTTCGGGTAAGACCTTCAATCTGGCCAAGACATACATAAGACTGTTGCTGACGGACGAGGAAAGATATTCCTACAGACATATTCTAGCGGTGACATTCACCAACAAGGCGACCGACGAGATGAAAAGCAGGATTCTGAAAGAATTGCATCTGCTTGCGGTGTCTCCTAAGGATTCGCCTTATTATGAGGAACTTGTCCTGGCGTTTGAGTCGGAGGACGGACTCCGTCAAAGGGCTCAGACTGTATTGTGTGATATACTGCACGACTACGGCGCGTTTGCCGTCAGCACGATCGACCGCTTTTTCCAGCAGACCCTCAAGGCCTTCTCCCGGGAAATCGGGCAGTTCGCCACCTATCAGGTGGAACTGGACCGGGAGTCGCTTGTCTCCGAGAGCGTTGACAGGGTTCTGGACTCCCTTTCGGATGACAACAAAGATCTTCTCGAATGGCTGACACAGAGCGTGATGGATGATCTGGAGAAAGGCAAGCGCTACAATCTGGAGAACAACCTGAAGACAGTCGCGATGACCCTGAAATCGGATGAGCACAGGGCTGCTGTCGAGGAATATGGCATTGACGAGGAGAAGGAATATTCAAAGGAGAATCTGGCGAGGATGAAGAAGGCGCTTGCAGGTGTGATGGCTTCGTTCGTCAAGGAGGTGAAGGAAGCCGCCAAGGCGTTTGTCAGCGCGGCCGGAGAAGAGGGCCTGGCAAACGAGGATTTTTCAAGGAAGTGCTTCAATTCTGTCTATGTCTGCGCTGCGTCGGACCCTAAGGAAGTGCCGGCTTACCCGTCTGCGACCATATTCAAGAACAGCGAGGATTTCAGCAAGTGGTTCAGAAAGGCGGATTTTAAGAGGTATGAGCCGTTGGAGGGACGGTTGATGCCGCTGCTTCAGAGGTACTGCGGGATATTTACGGAAAAGTATAAGGTATATTCAACGGCCTCCAAAATCTCTTTGATTCTGAATGAATTGGGTATCGCCGGAGACCTTGATCGGGAGTTCCGTGCTCTGATGAAGGAGAAGAACGTGCTGAGTCTGGACGATTCCAATGTGATTCTGAGGAATATAATCGACGGCACGGACGCTCCGTTCATCTACGAGAAGCTGGGAGTGCGTTTCGAGCATTTCCTCTTGGATGAGTTCCAGGACACCTCCCGGATTCAGTGGGACAATTTCAGACCGCTCATCGAGAATAGTGTCGCGCAGGGGAAGGAGAATCTGCTTGTCGGCGATGTGAAGCAGAGCATCTACCGCTGGCGCGGTTCCGACTGGCGGATGATGGCGCGCGAGGTTCAGGGAGAATTTACTCAGTGCGGTGTGGAAACACTTGACAGCAACTACCGAAGCCTCAGGAATATAGTCGAATTCAACAATGGATTCTTTGAATATGCTTCCTCGGTTCTCGATGGGATGTCGGGTGAGGAATCGGACTTCAAGGTCCATGACATATATTCGGACGCGGGGCAGCTTGTGAAGTCGAAGGATGTCGCTGGCGGAAGTGTCGAGGTCGTTTTCTGCGGCAAGGAGGATGAGATGCAGGAGATTCTCGATGCTGTGAACAAAGTGCATGAGGCCGGGGCGAGATACGGCGAGATCACTGTTCTGGTCAGGAGCAACAGGCATGGCTCTGAAGTGGCCATGTTCCTGATGGACAACGGGATCAGTGTGATTTCCGATGATTCGCTGCATTTGAAATCCTCCGCTGTGGCCCGTCAGGTCGTGTCGCTTCTGTCTTCGGTAGGGAATGAGGACGACACCATCGGTTCTTTCCTTGCGGGGGAACTGGACATCAATGTCGCCGAGTTGTCGTGCCTGTCTTTGGCCGACCTCTGCGAGCAGCTTCTGCGCATTCTCAAGGCCAGGGATCCAGAACTGTTTGAGTCTGAGACCCAGTATGTTCAGGCTTTGATGGACTTCGTGCAGGATTATGTGTCAGTAAACGGGAACGCCATAGATGGATTCCTGAAAGCCTGGCAGGAGGCAGATCCTAAGATCAGTTCGCCTTCGGATCCGGAATCTGTCAGGGTCATGACGATCCACAAGTCGAAAGGGCTTGAGTTCCAGCATGTGATATTTCCGTTCGCCGAGGAGATCGGGCTTTTCCGCAGCGAGAAGCATTGGACACGGCCTTCGGTGGAGGGAACCGAGCTTGAGGGAATCACCGACGGGGTCTATAACGTGTCGTTGAGGAAGCCGTCGAACGAGGATTCGCTGTTCCGGGAAGGGAGTCAGAAAGAGATGCAGTTCCAGCTTGTGGACAACATCAACACGTTCTATGTGGCTTTGACGAGGCCGGTCAAGGGATTGACTGTCATCGCATCCAATCCGCCGGAGAAGATCACTGGAGCCATCGTGCCGGTCGCTTCGACAGGCTCAGCGACCGAAGTGGTCCCGCCATGCGACTTCACGGATTTCTCACAGATTCTATATGCCTATCTGTACGCTTACGGGGAGCCATTGGGCTATGTCAAAGAAGAGTCCGAAAGCAAGATCGTCTTCTCGAAAGGCGACATTTACGACTACTCCACCCTGGAACGGAAGGCGGACACCATCTCCGAACTGATGCCCGGTTACCCGTCATACCCTCTTAACCCGTCTGCCGAAGACGATGACACTGACGTCCGCGAGCGCGGAAGGCTCAAGTACAGCGCCGACTCCATAGACTTTTTCTGCGATGAAGCCAGAAACGAGGCCAGGCTCAATGGCACTGTGCTCCACGGTATCCTTTCAGAGGTTGTCACATTGTCTGATTTGCCCGATGCCGTCCGGCATGCCTTCGATGCCGGTGAGATTGATGCCGGACAGGAAGAAGAGTATCTGGATATTCTTACACAAAGAACCTCCGCGCATCCGGAGTGGTTCCCATCGGAGGACACGGAAGTCCTGAACGAGACACAGCTGATTGACACTGACGGTCAGGTCTACCGCCCGGACAGGGTGCTGATCAAGGACGGGAAGGTGACGGTCATCGACTATAAGTTCGGCGAGAAAACCCGTCGGTACCACCGGCAGGTCGCCCGTTACGCTGACATCTACCGCCGGATGGGATATTCGGAGATTACTCCTATAATCTGGTATGTACTTACCGATGAGGTGGAATAATTTTCGTATATTTGCCTTTTGACACAAAATGAAAATTATTATGGAAGCGAACGACAACTCTATAAAACTCTACTACAACACGGAGAGGGAGAAACTTCAGATGCCTGAATATGGCCGCATCGTCTTGAATATGGTCGAGCAGGTCAAGGCAATTCCGGACAGGGCGAAACGAAGCGAGCAGGCCCGTGTGGTAGTCAGGGTGATGGAGACCCTGAACCCTCAGGTCCACACGCAGGAGAACTACGAACAGAAGCTCTGGGATCACCTTTACATGATCGCGGGATATGATCTGGACATCGATTCCCCGTATCCGGCTCCACATCCTGAGGCGATGGACGTGCCTCCGATGAATATCCCGATTGACAAGACTCCTGTGCGGGCCAGCCATTATGGGCGTAATATCGAGAGCATCATTGACTTGATCGCCGGAGAGCCGGAAGGAGAGGTCAAACGCTCCATGCTGCGCTCGCTGGCCATCTACATGAGGCAGCAGTACTTGATCTGGAACAAAGACAGCGTGGCCGATGAGACCATATTCGCTGACATTGAGAAACTTTCCGGCTATAGGATTCAGGTTCCCGCCGATCTGGAACTTACAAAGATTTCATTTGATTCCAATTTCTCGCGTCCGGGGCTGAATCTGGGCATGGGACAGAACCGCAGGAACAACAAGAAAGGCAATCGTAAGAACAGAAAATAATGCTCGGGTTCTGGAGGAATATGGATGACGGGGACAAGGTACGGCTGACGAAGATGACCGGAATCCTTGTCGCGTTGCTGGCAGTGTTCACATTGCTGGCGACCGTTTCCTATTTCTTCACCTGGAAAGCGGATCAGAGTTCATTGTCTTCCGCAGTCGGTGACATTTCGGTCGAGGTGAGCAACATGGCCGGAAAGATGGGATACCGGTGGGCCGACCTGCTTGTCCGTAGATGGTTCGGACTTGGCAGCCTGGCTTTTGTGGTGATCCTTTTCGCCGTTTCCGTCCGTTTGCTGCTGCATAGGTGGCGTTATTCGATGGTCAAGACAACACTTCTGACTGTCACGGGGGCGATGCTATCGTCTTTCATTCTGGCATTTGTCTCAGATTTGTCGGGACTTGGCAACGCTTTCGGCGGAGGACTCGGAGGAGAGTGCGGAGAGTCTGTCGTGAAGTGGGCCTCGGTGGTTTTCGGGAATATTCTTACAGGTTTCATGCTGGCTTTTCTGGTGATTGTCTGGCTTGTTCTGGCTTCCAGAAAGTTCTCGGATTGGCTGATGTCTCTGGGAAAGAAACCGGTGGCTGAGCCTGTGGTTCGACAGGGCTCACTAACCATCGAAGCCACCGAGCCGGCGGTTAGGACGGGTTCATCGTTAACAGGCACAACTGGCGTGGCGGAGGCCTCGGCTTTGCGTGTTCAGGATTCGGTCCTTCGACAGGCTCAGGGACCGGAAAGGGAAACACCACAACCAGTGGCTGAGCCTGCTGAAAAATCCATGGAAGTGGTCAAAGGCAGCAAATTGTCCACTGAAATCAAGAAGGAGCTTCCGCGAATCGATGTCCGTGACGAACTGCCTGATTACCAGTTTCCTTCGCTGGAATTGCTGGACTCATATTCATCAAATAGGAATGAAGTCTCCGACGAGGAACTTGTCAGAAACAACAACAGGATCCGCAACGCACTTGAGAATTACAAGATTCAGATCAACGATGTGAAAGCCATTGTCGGCCCGACCGTCACGCTCTATAAAGTCTATCCTGCGCCGGGTGTCAAGATCGCTGAATTCAAGAGGATTCAGGAGGATCTCGGCATGCATCTTCATGCCAGGGGAGTCCGTGTCGTGACTCTGACGGACTCTGTCGGCATTGAGGTCGCCAACGACCACCCTTCGATCGTCCCGATGCGCGCCGTGCTCAACGACGAGGCGTTCCGTTCCAGCAAGGCCGAGCTTCCGGTCGCCATCGGCTACACCATCCAGCAGAAGGTCAAGGTCTTCGATCTGGCGGATGCCCCGCACCTTTTGGTGGCTGGAGCGACCAAACAGGGTAAGTCAGTGGGACTCAACGTCATAGTGACATCGTTGCTGTACGCGAAACATCCGTCCGAACTGAAACTGGTGTTCATCGACCCTAAGATGGTCGAGTTCTCGGCCTACGCCCATCTTCTGAAGCATTATCTGGCTGTCCTTCCTTGCAATGACGAGCGGGAGGAGAGGGACAACGCCATAGTGAAGAAGGCCGACAAGGCTGACAAGATACTCCGCTCGCTGTGCATCGAGATGGATCAGAGGTATGAGCTTTTGAGCAAGGCCTCTGTGCCTAATATAAAGACTTACAACGAGAAGTACCGCAACCGGAAGCTCCGTCCGGACGAGGGACACCGTTTTCTGCCGTACATCGTCACAATCATCGATGAATATGCCGACCTTACGATGTCGGTGGGTGGCAGCGGTGACGCCAAGGCTGTGTCCCGCAGCATCACCACGTCCATCATCAGGCTTGCCCAGAAGGGGCGTGCCGCCGGTCTGCACGTCGTGCTTGCCACACAGAGGCCGTCCGTGGATGTAATCACGGGACTCATCAAGACGAACTTCCCGACCAGAATCGCTTTCAGGGTTGTGTCCAGAACAGACTCTTCTACCATCCTTGACTCTCCGGGAGCCGAGAAACTGATTGGAAAGGGAGATATGCTCTATTATGCCGGAGTCGAGATGGAACGCGTCCAGTGCGCCTACATTGACAGCGAGGAGATCAACAGGCTCAATGAATACATCGGTTCGCAGGAAGGCCACAATAAGAGCTTCAACACTCCGTTTTACCTGCCTCCTGTCGATGACGACACGGAAGAAGGATCTGGTGGCATGGTTGACATGACAAAACTTGACGAACGTTTTGAGGAGGCCGCCAAGTTGGTTGTTATGAGCCAGAGAGGCTCCACTTCCGACCTTCAGAGACGTCTCGGGATGGGATACGCCAAGGCCGGCCGTGTCATGGATCAGTTGGAGGCCGCCGGGATTGTAGGCCCTCAGGAAGGCTCCAAGCCACGTCAGGTTCTTGTCTCGAGTCTTGATGAGCTGGATCAGATCATAGCCGCCTACAAGAATCAGTAATCCACCGAAAGGCATGACTTGTGCATACGCAGGAAAAATCATGAAGACAATCACAAGAATACTCATCACACTCATGGCCGCGCTTCTTGTGCTGCCGGAAGTTTCGTTCGCCAAGAGCAAGACGTTGGACACTTTTGTCAGCAAGGTCTCCTCCTCGCTGGTTTCGTTTGACTATTCGTTCACGATGCCGACCAAGAAAGCCAAGATGACCGGGAACGGAAGTGTGAAGGTTCAGGGAACCTCATTCATAGTGGACGGAAACGGGCTTGAGATCTGGTGTGACGGGAAGACCCGTTGGACGATAGACAGAATCTCTGAAGAAGCTTTGGTTGAGTCTGTTGACGATTCGTACGATAGCTATGCCACAAATCCGGCCTTGATGATAGCCTCGATAGACAACGCTTTCAGGGAGGAATCTTTCGGAAGTTCAAAGTTCGGAGGAAAGGTCGTGGACGCGTCTGTCCTCACTCCGGCCAATAAAGGGAAAGGTTCAATGGACATCGCCGGACTGAAACTCTTTTTCAAGAGCGGTACAACAATTCTCATTGGAGCCGAAGTCACTCTTAATGATGGCTCGGTGTCAGAATTCACGATAACGAATCTCAAGTTCGAAGGGGCGGGAAAATCAAAAGAGTCTTTCCGTTTCAACGAAAAGACTCTTGACTCTTCCTATGTCGTCACGGATCTGCGCTGAGCGATCCGATTCATCACTAATCCTTTACGCATCTGACGGAGGCGCGGAATGATTCCTTGTCGCCGGAGCCGAACTGGACGTCATTCTGTTTTACGAATATGTACCTGTAGTGTCCAAAGTCGGAATCCGGATCGGACACCCAGAATGCGGCGTAGTTGTCAGTTCCTGTGAATTTGGCGGAACTCCCCGAGTCAACGGCATAGCCGACAGGCAAGGCCGAGAATCCTGCCTTGTTGGTGATTTTTACCTGTGGCCAATATTCCCACATCCTCGTACCAAGGAATTTCGCGTCAACCATCATTCCACCGGCCACTCCGCTGAAAGTCTCTTTCTCTGAGAATTTTGTCCCCTTTGTGGCAAGCGCCTCAGCCATTTCCACAAACTCTGCGTCAGAAGGCAGATGCCATCCTTCCGGACATGCAGCCACCGCTTCGTTCCAAGAATAGAAGCGACCGAATATCGCATCCATGGCCTCACTGTTTTCGTAAGGAACGCCTGAACCGGAATAATAGAGGTTGTTCTTCATCCACGTCTTACCGTTGAAAGTGGTTGTGTAGTAGGTACCCTCGTCCCTTGGGTCAACGAATATCGGATCCTTGCTGGAATATGCCCCGGCCACAGTCGAGTCAAGCGCAGCGTCAACCACGCTGAACGAGTTCGTGTTCGTCTTTGTATAGTAACCGTCCGCGAACGCCACGCAGTAAACCGTGAATGTACCGACCTTGGACGGAACGGTGAACTTGAAAGTTCCGTCGCCAGTCTTGTCGGTTTCTGTCTTGGTCGTGTCCTTCGCTGAATCCCACGATACAGTCCAATAGTAACCTACATCCTCGGCCAATCCTGTGCCTGGATGAGTGATTCCGCTTGGGGTCAGGCTGAAGGCATCGCCCTTACGGACATAGGTCGGCACGGATGAGGAGAAGGTCAGCGTTCCGCTGACGTAGTCTTTCGTGGATGTGCTGTCTTTATCCTTTTTGCAGGAAGGCAGGGCGAGCATCGCCGCGGACAATCCTATTAAAATAATGTTCCTGATCTTCATCTTTCTCGATTGAAAATACAAATATCGCATAAAAAACGCAAAAACGGTATGCATTGAGCAAAAACTAGTCCAATGATGTCCCAAAATTGAATCGAAATGCCTATAATTGCAGAAATGAAAGTGATTATAGGAATATTCAGAAGCTTGGCTCTGTGCTTCGTTGTGCTTATGGCCGTGGTTTCCTGTGGCCGTAAGGCGGATTATCAGGAATTGACGGGCTATGCCCAAGGAGGGACATATTCAGTGAAATTCAACCACAGCGGCGTCAAGACCGGCATAAGCGAGATAAGAAAGTCGGTGGATTCCATCCTGACGCTGGTTGACACCACCTTGTCCGGTTACAACAAAGGATCGCAGCTGAGCCGCTTCAACGCCGGCGTGCCGGTGGTTCCCAATGAGATGTTCAGGGAGATATTCACCATCTCGAAAAGGCTCTATGATGAGACCGGCGGAGCGCTGGATATGGCTTCCGGGCCGCTCTATGATGCCTGGGGATTCGGCTTCACAAACGATACGCTGCCGTCTGCCGCAGTCGTGGACAGTCTCAAGGCTGTCTGCGGGATGGATAAATTTGACGGGAATATGTCCCCGTTGATTCCAGGAATATGCCCGAAATTGAATTTCAACGCCATCGCGCAAGGCTACACCTGTGACAAGATCGCAGAATATCTTCACTCGCTAGGGGTCAGGGATATGCTTGTGAACATCGGAGAGATCTACAGCGAGGGCCTGAACCCTTCCGGCAAGCCTTGGACAATCGGAGTTGACAGACCTGAGGACGGGAATATGGAGCTTGGCGGCAAAGGTCTTGTGGGAATATGGCGGGGAGACGGAAGCGGCCGCGGTGTGGTCACCTCCGGTAATTACCGCAAGTTCTATGTGAAGGATGGGCGGAAATATTCACACACCATAGATCCGAGGACGGGATATCCTGTGAACCATACCTTGCTCAGCGCCACGATTGTGGCCCCTGATGCCACTCTGGCCGATGCCTACGCCACATATTGCATGGTCATAGGATTGGATGAGGCGAAGCGTTTCATAGAATCGTTGGATGAATTGGAGGGTTATCTGGTCTATGCCGATGGAGAATCCATGTCCGAATGGGCGTCTTCGGGCTTCAATCTTGTAAGGGATAGCCGATAGATTTTTGTGGAATGACTAGACTGTTCAAAGATTCATCGTTTGTCATGGCCGCCGCGATCACGGTGGTCACTGGCTGTAGTACCATCAGCAGGACCGAGAAGCAATTGTCCAAGGTTGATTCGTTTGATTCTCCGGACATCCCGGCGATAGGGGAGCGTCCTCCTCTGCGGCCTCGTCAGACCGGTCTGGCATATTCCCCGAACACTCTGATCATTTATTATGACGAGGGTGTCGGAAAGGGACCGCTCAAAAAGGCGGCAGTTAAGTACGGTGCCGATGTCGTCTATGACTACGGCATCATCAACGCGCTGACAATCCGCATTCCTGAAGGGAAGACCCTTGAGGAGGCCACAAAGTATTTCAGGAAGGTGAAAGGTGTGGTAGAGGTCTCAAAGAACGCTAATTACCTCATTGACTGATAGGCAGTTCCCGACTGTGAACCCGCCTGATTTTGTCCGCTCCAATGAGTTGAGGTGCGCTCCTGAACCGAGCGCCTCTCCGAGGTCTCTGGCCAGTGCCCTGATGTAGGTTCCCTTGCTGCATTTGATCCGGATCATCGCCAACGGAAGGTGCAGGGCGGATGTGTCCACAACGTTTATCCGTGGATTTGGTCTCAGCCCTTCATCCGATAATTCCGGCCCGCTTTCTTTCCCGTTCGGGAAGAAGGAGATTAATTCCATTCCGGAGATGTTGATGATCTGTTTGTTAAGAGTCTCTGCCACAGTGTGGTCGAAATCCGTCATCACGTCAGTCTTCTCCTTGTGAGCCTCGCGGTACTGCTTCCTTGCCAGCTCGTAGGCTCTGACCCCGTCAACGGACTTGGCTGAGAAGAGGGGAGCGATCTGCTCCTGTTCGCCAAGAAACCGAGGCAGAACTTCTCTGACAGATTCTTCCGTGACACCTTCAACGGGATATTCCTGATCAATGGCCTTCTCCAGGTCGTAGGAAGGTGTGGTGGCACCGAACGAGACTCCGGCGAGATATTCCTTGCCCTCCTTTTGAAGGGTCTCGGCCAGTTTGGTGGCCTTGCCGATGCAGACGAGAAGCACTCCGGTCGCAAGCGGGTCGAGGGTGCCGGCGTGGCCGACCTTCAGGTTCTTCTTGTGGAAGTGTCTGCACGCCGCCCATTTGACCTTGCGGATGACATCGGCGGAAGTCCATCTGTAGGGCTTGTCGATGGGAATGATGATTCCTTCCGGGTAATCCTCAATGCTCTCAGAGAGTCTGGAGTTTCCCGAAAGGAACTGTTTGTCCGCTATCAACGCTTTTATTTCCAATGGTTTGTCCTGCGGCATTCCTTATTGGCAAATAGGAATCTTCTCGATGCGGCGCTCGTGTCTGCCTCCCTCGAACTCGGTCTCCAACCACTTGTTGACGATTGACGTGACCATCTGGTAAGAGATGAACCGGGCCGGCATCACAATCACGTTAGCCTTGTTGTGAGCCTTCGCAAGTCGCGCGATCTCAGTGCCCCAGCAAAGGGCGGCGCGCACTTTCTGATGCTTGTTCAGAGTGATCGCCATGCCATTGCCTGAACCGCAGAAAGCCACTCCGAGATCTACCTCGCCATTGTCTATGGCGGTGCCGAGCGGATGAGCGAAGTCGGAGTAGTCGCAGCTCTCCGCTGAATGTGTTCCATAATCGATGACCTCGTAGCCCTTCTTCCTGAGCAGAGCCGAGATCTTTCCCTTGTACTCGAATCCAGCGTGGTCGCTGGCAACACCAATTTTCATAATATATTCCTGAATTAAATTATTTTCTTCTTGCTCACCGTCGTGATGAACTCCTTGAGGTAGAACGGCTCGAAATAGGCCACATCCTCGAACCTCTTGGCCTCCAATGCATCAATGGCCGGATGC
>ENA-OPJV01000512-OPJV01000512.1-human-gut-metagenome-genome-assembly--contig:-NODE-512-length-14559-cov-3.628792_pt1 | contig 14559 bp, 7 predicted proteins | sample MGYA00241772_ERZ501669 | MGnify/ENA primary metagenome ERZ501669 (study PRJEB25962, sample SAMEA2042290) | human gut metagenome | biome: human gut; feature: human-associated habitat; material: faeces...
AGGCAGTCGGTACGCCTTTGAAGGATTGGGATATCCAGATTTATCGTGGTGTACTCACTGGATGCAACGATGCTTTCATCATTTCAACTGAAAAGCGCAATGAAATTCTCGCCAACTGCCAATCCGAAGATGAACGCCAACGGACGGAGGAACTTATTCGACCGATTCTTCGTGGCAGGGATATCAAACGGTATGCATATGATTGGGCGAATTTATATTTGATAGCTACATTCCCGGCTTGTAATTATGATATTGATAAGTATCCAGCAATTAAACAATATTTGTTGAGTTTCGCAGAGAAAGATCTCCGCGAAGCAGGATACGATTGGGTGGCAGATAGCTATCTTGCGGATTTCTGTAAGCAGAAACTGGCTCAAACAGGGGAATTTGTTGAGATCGAAGGCAAACGCATAACCATCGGAACTACTCCAGAAAAAGCACGAAAGAAAACCAACAACCAATGGTTTGAAACCCAAGACAGCATCAGCTATTGGGAGGATTTTTATCGGCAAAAAATTGTATGGGGAGAAATCTCCGACAGAAGTAAATTTGCATTTGATAATAATGGTATTTTTGTACCAGAAGCAACAACATTCCTGATGATTGGCGAGCATCTTCCATATCTACTTTGCATTCTTAACTCCCCATTATCTGAATGGTTTTTCTCTAAAATTGGCACAACGACAGGAGTTGGCACAGTAAGATGGAAAAAATTTACAATACAAGAATTGATTATTCCTAAAGTCTCACCTCAAGATGAAGTTTTCTTTACTCAGAAAGTTAAAGATCTTGTTAACAAAACAATTGATCTAAAAGATTTTACACATAGCGTTAACAAGCATTTATATTCTATTGTTGGGTTAAGTAACGAAGAAGAATCTTATGTGGAGAATTTCTATCCTCCTCTACTATAGCAGTAATAAATTAGTAGAAAATAGAGAGAGTTAACTCTCTCTATTTTCTATGTATTCGATTTCTTGCATCGACAAGTGGTATAGCTGATATATGATATCATCAATCTCTTTTTCTTGTTCTTTGGAAGGATTAATAGGATATAATTCTAGTGAATCTAAACCGGTCTGTGGAATAGGAAATTTTTCAACAAACATTGGTTTGTACTCAAAGTACCCACCATTCCTTGTTACTCCAAGTGAACGTATATAATAATCTGCTATTTTTGAATTAAGAATATGCAGTATTGCTATATTCGAAGTAACTATAAATGGACTTGGTGCATTAATAAACATTCCTTTCTGTACATATGAATATGTGCCTTTTAGATTTAGATTTCCCCATGTGATCTTTGGCTTAAAGAAATCCTCCATATAAGCGCAGTTACGAAGATTGTAGGGGGTATCTCCTTGGTCCATTCTATCCTTGATTTTATTCCAATACTGATCAAGATGAACCTTTATCGCTGGGTATTCATTGATATCAATACGAGGCAATTTACCTTTTATACCGTTATGTATATTGATTAGCCAGAGATTTGCCCAATTGTACCCATATCTTTTAATGTCGCGGCCTCTCAAAATCGGTCGAATAAGTTCGGCTGTTCTAGCGCGTTCATCTTCAGTTAGACAATTAGCTAATATTTCATCTCGTTTTTCTGTATTAATAATAAACGCATCGTTGAGTCCAGTTTTAATTCCATAGTTGATTTGAATATCCCAATCCTTCAAAGGCGTACCGACTGCCTCAATTTTTCGTTTAATACTCTGCTCTATTGGAGAGAGTATAACCCAGGACTCAGATGAAAAGAAATCGCAATCAACACCCTCTTGCTGCACAAAAACGCTCAAATTCCTAACACTATCTTTATTCTGTTTGTTGGTCACAGCACATAGGGTCTTATGCTGGTTTTTATTTTTTGAGAATAACAGGATATTCGTATCCACTGTAGCACTCTCGAATATTTTTACACCAGCAAAATCAATCAGGAGCTGCGGATCGGTGTTATGTGAAAGAAAATCCCGCGTCTTTTCTCCATAACCGGCCCGCATCCATTTGTTAGAGGTAATATAGCAGAGATGTCCACCATCTTTGAGCAATTGCCAACCTCGCTCGTAGAATAGACAGTATATGTCACCGGTGCGAGCATAGGTCTTGTACCCACAATCGGCATATAGAATAGCCAATTCACCACTATTGTTTTGTAGTTGGATGTACGGAGGATTGCCAATCACTATATCGAACGGGTTATCATTGAGTCCAAACATCCATTCTGGATCGAAGAATCTACTGACTGTATTCTGGTCATACGGATTCCACGAAGCGAGTTGCTTGGCGTCTTCTGGAGCGAAATCATTATTTTCCGCCAAAAGCGAAGCAAGTTTTTCTCTCAAGTTTTGATCTTGTTCTCTCAGGCGGCGTTTAGTTACGGCCGATTTTGCCATAAAGTGTTCATGGCGGATTTTTGTCAGTGCTTCTTTTGTCGGTTTGATTTCCGGATTTTCAAAGAGATTGGATTGCACATTCCTTTTCTTTCCAATGAGGGAATTAGCAGCTACGAATTTGGTTTCCAGATTTGGAAGAGTCGGGATGCCAAAGTTAGGTTTGGACGGGTCTTTCTCGCAGTCACAGATGAGTGAAATGAAGAAACGAAGTTTTGTTATCTGAACGGCAATGCTCTGGATATCGCTGCCGTATAAACAGTTTTCGATGATGGTTAGTTTCTGTGTATAGGTGTTCTCGTCAGGCTCAATCCTTTGTAGAATGTCAATCATTCTGTTGAGCATTCCCATAGGGAAGGCCCCGGAGCCACAGGCCGGATCTATTACTTTTACCGACTTCAATTTGCGGGCTATTTCATTATATTCCGAAGTTTTCTCAACCTCATATTTAAAGTTCTGAGCGAAAAGGGAGCGATGAAGTGGAGTATCCCCAAGATAAGCAATAAGGCTTTCATCGACCATATAGCCTACTATTTCACGAGGGGTATAAAATGAACCGCTTTGGTTTCGAGCTGTTTCTTTAGTCTCGGGGTTGTATGCACCAAGTAGATTTTCGAATACCTTCCCCAAGAGTTCAGGGTCAAGTGCTACCTGCTGCTCTTCAGGTGTATTTTCTTCTATTGTGAAGTTGTATCTGGCAAGGATGGAGAATAAACCTTTCTCCGGAGCGAAGAATAATATATTTGGAACGACTGCGCGATAACGGTAGCGTCCATCAGAGAATTTAGATGCATTACGGCTGAAACCGTCGTAATAGTAGGCTTTGCTTACTCCATCCAGTGTCTTTGTCTTGTCAAGGCATTCGAAAAGGCCTCCGTTAAGAAAAGGAACTTCTGAAAACAGACTGATAATTTCTTCTTTCGAAATGGAGAAAAGTTCGTCATATCGATACAATGTTTTTACATCTGTATATCCGACGCTTTCTGCAAAGCCGCGTTTTTCACCATTCTCATCTTCAATGGCTCGATTGAGCGTAGCGAAGAAAAGATTCTGAAGTATTGCATTGTAATAAGTACCAGATACTGGGCTTTGGGAGTCAAAATCTTTCAAGATGGTTTCAATGAAGTTTTCATCGAACAGATTACCTGGTACAAGGTTTTTCTGTTTGATGAACCAAACGAAGATTATGCGGGTAATCATCCTGATGATTTTTTTCTCAAGGTCTTCACGATCATCTTCTTCAATTGCTGTATTGTTGGGAAATGATATATTTCCATCAGGACTGATAGCCCAAAGATACCAGTCAAAGAGATCTTTGTAAAAAAGTTTGGTGAGAGTTTCAACAGAGAAAGCAGCTGTGATGTCGCTAAGGGTCTGTTTACTTTCTTTTAGGGCAGTGAAGCGGTCAATAGCGGTGCGGCAGCCCCTGCCTTCCCCGAGGAGATAGGTATATCGCATTGTGTCTGTCGAGCGTTTCTCATAGTTCCCGTCTTTGTCGAAGTCCCATGTCTCGCTGACATACGAAAAGCGCAGGGAACTTTCGTTCTTACGGTAACTGAACACAAAGGCTCCGATGTAGCCCATTCCCCTCCAATCAGAGGTGAGCATATCGCGGATGCCACGTTTGTTTCGGGATATATCCACCTTGTCATTGAGTTCGACTTCATAAACGGCTATGGTCTCGCCATCAGAGAGGGTTATGTTGCCGAGGCGTAAAGCCGTTTTGGCAAGACGGTTGCTGACTTGTATTGGGATGGGATTGCTCCAGAATTTAACATTATTGTGGAATATGTCATGAAGGAGGCCCTGCCAGGCTTCTCTATTATATCTGGATTCTATAATCTCTTTGTAGTTCATATCTTGGACTTATTTAAATGATTCGGAAAGAATAATTTCGGCTTCTGTCTCCTGTTGATGGAGCATGGATTCTTCTGCGGTGTAGTATGAAGAGTATTTCTGCGCCATACCGATTATCTCGTCCATAGCTTCGTTTCGTGTCATTCGGGACTTGCCGGAACTTTGCAAGTTTTTATGTATCCTTTGGAGACGTTTGGATATGTATGTAATGACTCCACGCTCGGCAAGTGATTTGAGTTGTCTTACTTTTTCATAGAGGTCAGAATCGTCGATTTCGACCATAAATCTGGAAAGGAGGTTAAGGGCAGTATTTACCTGTGAACCTCGGCTGGACGGATCATCCTGTGTACTTTCCTGGATTTTGATTTCTTCATCTTGTTTGGTCCCGAATTTCTGCAAAGCCATTTCCACGTGTTTATGATGTAAAGGGATACGGTCTGCTGAAGGTTCATCTGGAGATGCTTTGAAGTATTTCAGGGCATCAATGACGGAAAGTTCTTCAGCTGTCTCAGATACCAGATAAAACACTTTTCGGAAATTAGTCTTCAAGAAAACAAGAGTATCTCCTGAGAGAGTTGTACCATCGACTTGCTTTGGATTTCTTCCGGTACGGCTTCGTATGGAAAGTTTGGCAATACGATTATATTCCTTGCGTTTTGTTTTGTATAGTTCTCGCAGTTCTTCATAATAAGGTAGCTCCAGATTGCGGTCTTCCTGCTGCCCTTTAATTGCCTCATCGAAGAGTTTACCTAGATTCCTGTCTATAACTTCATTTTGAGAATATATTTGGTTGTCTTCACCGAAGGTGGAGTGGAATGTTTGTATTTTACTGAGGGCTATCTGATTGAGATTGATTTCACGGTTCCCTTCCCGGGAAGGGTAAAATACGTAATTGTATATGTGTTTGGAGGCTGACCCTATGCGGTTTACACGGCCTATGCGTTGCATGAGCCGGGTGGAGTTCCACGGGGTGTCGTAGTTGACTATTACATTTGACCGATGGAGGTTAATCCCTTCGGCAAGGACATCCGTGGTGAGAATAATATTGTAATTATCGTGCTTGTCTTTGTAATTGGCGTCGAAGTTTTCTCTTATGGTCTTGAACTGGTTGCTTCTGTTTTTTGCAGATATTACCAGTACATCTTTGCGGTTTATGCGTTTGGCCAGGTATTCAACGGTATCGACTGATTCTGAAAATACTACAAGTTTTCTTTCCGGATTACGGTCTGCCTTGAACAGTTCGTGTTTGATCAGATCGTTGAACTTGGCGAATTTAGAATCGTCGGCTTCGGTAACTGATGCCCAGTCTGAGCACATTTGCTCAAGTATTTCCTGATCTTTCTTCAGCATACCTATATACCCGGGGTTGAAATCTGCTGCCCGAAATGAGGCGTTCTTAGGATTGTCCTGCGCTTTGGCGTTCAGTTTCTCTTCTATTTCTTCTTCACTCAATCCAGCAGCAATCAGGTTGTTTATATCCAAATCCGGAGCAATGAAGATCTTGTCGTTTGCAAACATGTCTATCATATTCTGATTGGCCTGTTTGAAATTAGCGATAGATACTTGAAATGCGTAAAAACTGCTTTCCAGTCGTTTGACAAGGCCGTTCTTTCTTATTCCGGCGAGAGAGCGGCTTATGGTTTCAGCATTGTCGTACAACCCATTGGCAATTTCCGGCTTCAGATATGCGATAGCTTGATATCTGGCATAGGTAAGGTCTTTTGTCAGAATGGTCATGGCCTTTTCAAACAAGTCTGCAAGGTGCTCATTGAGTTCATACCGACTTTCTACGGGGCGTTCCACTTTCGGAAAATCGCCAATGTCTTTATTGTATCGCGATATACTTTCGATGTCGGTGCGGGTCCTTCTTACTGTCAGCGGTTTTATGATTCTGTCGCGTACCTGCTCAGCCAGTTTTTTAAATTTGGCGAGATCAATCTCAGGTTCTTTTTTCAATTTTTTGTACTCCTTGACGAGTGGACTGAAGAATGCGGTAAGGTTGGCCACTCCGTCAATAGTGCAGTGACGAGGATCTTGGAAGAGAAGAATTTCATTGTAAATGTCCGCCGGTGAGTTGTTCATCGGGGTGGCGGAAATGAGCATTACTTTCTTTCTATAACCTTTTATGTTTCCTTGATTGATGCGGGGCATCTTGCATATTTCCTGCAGTTGTTCAAAGGCATTGGTTGTGTGAGACCTAAACTTGTGTGCTTCATCAACAAGTATGAGGTCATATTCATCGGCATTCCAATAATCGTAGTTTTCTTCGTCAAGTATTTTGTTAAGGCTGCCGTTCGTTATGAATTTAGTGTACTTGTCTATGCCGAAATCTTTGAAGGTGCTTTTCCAGTTCTGCTCCACTGCCGGAGGGTATACGACAAGCATTTTGGTGTTGTCACGGCCATTCTCCTGCAAGAATTTTTTCGCAATCATTGTAGCCACGATTGTTTTTCCAAGACCGACAACATCCGCGAGGAAAAATCCGTCATAACGTAGGAGTTTCTGATATCCTTCAATGACGGCATCCATTTGGTAATCGTATTTGGTATAACCAGAAGGCACTTCAAGGGTACTTTCGTTATCGGATTCCATTACCCTGTCGGAGAAGTATTCCATCAGCATTTTGATATATAGGTCGTATGGTGAGATGTCTCCGTTGAGATAGGTTTTTCTGATATTGGCCGTAATGTCATCGGCTTTAATTTCGCATCCTTCCGCTTCTTTCCAAAGTTCTTCAAATTCGTCTTTGGCGTACTGGACATCATCGTATTGCGACAACTTGACATTAAATTCGTATTGTTTGTCTTCACTTATGCCAAGACCGTTGCCGGAAAGATTGCTTGAGCCGGTGATTGCGATACCTCCTGTATATTGGTTGAAATTGTCCGGGTAAAGGACATATATTTTGGCATGGATTCTTTTTGATGGATGCGCCCTGAGTTCGAGTTTACCGTCATTAAGATCTTTGACCATCTGGAAAATCCCTTGCTCGATTTCTTCCTTGTAGCCTGCGTGTTCTATATCATTGCGGATTTGCCTGAGACAATCTTCTTTTACTTCATCTTCTGCTCCGAAGAATATTTTTCCTTGTCGGGCGGCTTCTGCTATGTATTTGTCCACATTTATCCCAACCAATACGCGGGCTTTGTTTATGTTGTCAAGAAATGGTCTTAGTGTAAAATATCCTGATGCACGAAGGAAACCTACAACGGCATCTAGGTTCTTAATCGTTGGGTTGTTGCTCAATACACCTTCAAATTCGCGCATGAGGGTATTGCCGTTCTTGTTGGTGAATATATGAGAATGCATGACCTTGTCCATTATCCGCTATAGATTACATCGTTTTAACTTTATTCTTCCTGTTCCTCCAACCATTCTTGCAGCTTGTTCTGGAGTAACTTCTTATCCGGCAAATAGAGGGCATATTGCTGGGCGTAGATATTGGAATCCTTTGGCAGTGTCAATTCTACCAACGCGTCTTTCTTCTCTTTGCATAGCAGAATGCCGACTGTCGGCTTTTCAAAGTCCTGTTTCACATATCGGTCATAATAATTGACATACATCTGCATCTGACCTAAATCCTGATGTGTGAGTTTGCCTACTTTCAAATCAATCAGGACATAACATTGTAGCAGGCGATTATAGAAGACGAGGTCTACATAGAAATTTTCCTCATCAAATGTAAATCGCTTTTGGCGGGCTTCGAATAAAAATCCCTTTCCCAATTCCAACAGAAAATGTTGCATCTTGTCGATTATGGCATTTTCCAGCTTGGTCTCAGAATAAGACGCATCCGGCTTTAGACCTAAGAACTCTAATGTCAAAGGATTTTTTATGATGTCGTCAGGTTTATTGATTGTTTGTCCTTCATGGGAGAGCCGCATGACTTCATCTTTATTACGGCTTAGGGCTAATCGCTCATATAGGCTTGAACTGTATTGCCGTTGCAATTGACGGACGCTCCAATTTTGTTTTTGGCACTCAATCTCATAAAAGTGGCGCTCCTCGTCTGATTCAATACGCATTAACACCAGATAATGAGACCATGAAAGTGTAAAAGGATATAATACAGGCGATTTGTTTGATTTTGTCATAGCTTTTTGGATTTGGTCAACGCTGTTGACCAAATTGTTGTCCAGAGCTTCGGTCAACACTGTTGCGCCAATCTCTTTTGCCGAATACATAATAAAAAATTTGCGGCATCTTTTCAATGTCTCTACAGACCAGCCATCACCTAATCGTTCTGTCAATATCTCTGATACGCCTTTTAATAATTGTTTGCCGTATGCTGCACGTTCTTCTCCTTCCTGCACAACACTTACAATGACATGTCCTATTTCATATTTAGTGATGACTTCTGCAAGATTGATTGACCGAGCCACGTTGGCTCGAGCATCGATAATCAATCGTTCGATACGTGCTGCGATATCTGCTACAATGTTGTTATCTATATTTTGTCTTTTATTCATGGTCATTAGAGATATCTTTACTTATTAAATCTTGAGCTTTCACGCCCAATACTTCAGCAATTTGAAATAATGTCTCAAGACTCGGCTGACTGGTGTTGGTGCACCATTTGGAAACAGTTGCCTGATCTTTCCCTAATTGTTCCGCCAACCATCTGTTGGTTCGTCTCCTTTCTGCCAATACCACTTTCAGCCGGTTCATATTCTTGCCCATGATATTACTTATTTTATCCAACTGCAGCAAAGATAGCAATTTTTATGTTTTTGTCCTTACTATTAGAATTATACCCAAATAAATTGGCGTTTTATGCATAATTCTAAATATGATTATCTATATTTGCTTATGTTTAATGAAAATAAAAGCCATGGGTGTGTTAACAGATAGTTTGCGTACGTATAACCTTCAAAAAGGTGATTTGGATGAGTTATATGGAATATTCAGATCTGTAAATGATTATGATATTCCTATCGTACGTTACATAATATATCCTAGCTCCGGACTGATACGGCAAAGAATCAATCCTCACAGGAAAGAATTTGATAGTATTTCTGAATTAAATTATCCTCCCGCTATTTGTTTGCCAAAATATGGACGGGTAAATCTTCCATATCAATCAATGTTTTATGCTTGTTCTTTTACAGATACTAATAGTGTTGACGTCCCATTCCCAAGAATAGTATCGCTATTAGAAACATCATCTTTTTTTAAGGACAAGGATAGTGTTGGCATAGAGCGAGCAACCGTATCTCGGTGGGAAGTGACGAAACCGCTAAATCTTATTGCGCTTCCTTTTGTGGACGAGTACAGAAGACCTTGTCCGGAAGTGCTCAATTTTACAAAATCTTGGCATGATATAATGCAAGATGTTTCAGTTAATCCTAATGGTTTGGAATTAATACAATACATGTCCAATGAGATATCAAAAGATTTTGCTTCTGACCATGAATATATGATAATTGCGAATTTTGTAAATTATCTACTAAATGTTAATATGAAAACAAAAGATTCTGATGGCATTATTTATCCATCTGTACCAGCTCAAGGCGGCGGTTTTAATGTGGCCATTAAACCTAATGCTGCAGATACAAAAATTCGCTTTGTTGGAGCATCATTATGTCATCTTTTGAAACAACGTGATGAATCATATGTTGCCATAATGAAGGATGCTCATTTGAATCCAGATGGAACACTGACATATACAGACAGAGTCTTGAGCAAAGAAGAAATGGCAATATACGAGCAATATGCAGATGGGCTTACCTTTGTAAATTAATTATGATTTTTCACACGTGCTACCCAATTTATTTGTCTGAATATTGTATTTATTTGATTTACTATCGTTTAGTCCTCTTGGGCTACATGGCATTTTGTTTGAAATAAAAATAATTCATCTATAATATGGGACAATTTAAGGATATAACAATTAAGGAGGTCATCGAAGAAATCAATGTCAGTTACTTTCTCCCGGACATTCAAAGAGAATATGTTTGGCTAGATCGGGCCGCAGAAAAGAAAATAGAGCAACTATTTGACTCTATATTAAGAAATTATCCAATAGGCTCTTTCTTATTTTGGAAATTAAGAAAAACTGATGTGGAAACAGATAAGTCAGCTTTGCCAGACTCAGATAAATTAAACTTTCAGCTATATCAATTCATAGAAGATTATGATGTTAGAAATCCTCATAATGAAAAAATTGATATTGCAAAAGTTAACTCTAATGATTTAAATATTGTCCTTGATGGTCAGCAGCGATTAACTTCATTGTATATTGGATTAAAAGGTTCTCGAACTCTGAAAAAACCAAAAGGTTGGTGGGATAATCCAAATGCTTTTGAATTAAAGAAGCTATATCTCAATTTAAGATATCAACCTAGTGAGGAAGACACTGAAGATTGCTATCAATTTGAATTTAAAAATCCTGCTCAAATACCTTCTTCGGATAAAAATAATTTCTGGTTTAAAGTTGGCGACATTCTTAACCTGGTAAGTTTAAATAGATATTGTAGAGAGAATGAATTGGACGATATGGAGGCCGATATATTGGAGAAACTTAAGAATGTGATATGTACAGAACGATTGATTTCTTACTTTGAGGAAACAGAAAAGAATCTAGATAAAGTCTTAAAGATATTCATTAGGGTTAATAGCGGAGGGACAACATTGTCTTACTCAGACTTGCTTATGTCAATTTTGACTGCAAATTTCTCGTCAGATATAAGAGGAGAAATGAATGTATATGTTGATAAGTTTAGGACTACAGGATTCGGCTGTTTCGGTAGAGATCAAATATTGAAAACCAGTTTGTTGCTAATTGGCGCAAACCACATATTTAATCTGAAGAATTTCAACAAAACTAATATTCATTCAATTGAACAAAATTGGGAAAAAATAGTCACTTCAATTACAGATGCAGTCCGTATTGTCGAAGATTTTGGATATTCTGGACAATTGGCATCCGGTTACATCATCTCGATTATTGCGCTGTATTTATATAGGAACGACATAGTATATAACAAACTTGGCAATGTTGATAAAGAGGCGATGTTTAAGTTTGTCAGAACAGCACAGATTACCTCTTACTTTACTACCTCATTGGATAGAAAACTTAGCTATGCACTAGAAGGAATGAATGGAGTGAAGGATTTCTCAGAATTTAATGTTAGAATGGCGAAGATGGATGCCAATAAAGCATTAAAGGTAACTATTGACGACGTGGAAGATTTGCTCACATTGCAATATGGCAACCCTGCTATATTACCTGTTCTACAAGTACTATATCCACACTTAGATTATAAAAATTCCAAATTCCATATTGATCATATATATCCAAAAGCTAAGTTCACTATTAAAAATAAGGATCTTTCTCCAGATTTTATTGAAGAGAAAAATTATCTTTTCAATCTCCAATTATTAGAAGGTGCTGAAAATATAGGGAAAAAAGATGCTGATCCTAATGTATGGATTATAGAACATTTTGGTAATGATATCAATAAGATTGCTGATTATAAGAGCAAAAACTATATTGACGCATGCTGCACAATGCAGTGGAATGATTTTAAGACATTCAAAGAAAAACGAACTGAAGCTCTTCGTGCCGCATTGATGCTTGCATTTAAATAATGTGTTGGATTGAAGCTAAATATGTTTGTCCCGTTATTCCTCCCATCGCCTCAGACCGCCTCAGACGGTGTGGTTTGTTTGCGCAAAATTCATTTATTATTGCATAATATATTGATAATCAATATAGATAAATTTCTTCAACGAGGAAGAGTATTGATATCCCTCTTCCGGAGAAGCTTTCCGGGGCGGGACATTGGAGACAAGAAAGAGGAGCGATCGCAGGATCGCTCCCTTTTTGTTGTTGAGGTGGTGCTGCGGGAAGAGCCGGAGCTCCCGTCGTGCAACCGGGTGAAGCACGGCGGACGAGAAGGTAGTGTTTCAAAAAGTGTGTCTGTGCAGGCGCCTTCAGATTCTTCAGATATGCAAATATAGCGATTCCTGGTTTCGGAGCGACACACCGCAGCGTGTTGCTCTCTTTTTTTGCCTTTCAGTCGGGGAGTAATCCCCGGTTCAGAGCGATCCGGAGGACCGGCCTCCAGTATGATCTCCTATCCATGGCCGTTTTGCCTATCGGCAGCAGATCCGCCTCCATGTTGGACATGGCTTTCGGCATGGTTATCCGTTGGTTTACATGAAAAAAATGCTATATTTGCATATGCATGGGTTTGGAGCGGCTGCGGCGGCCTCCTGATCCGAAAATTCTATCTGTATGAGAAAGTTGATGGTTATGGTGGCTCTGCTGGCTGCGGGCCATATCGCAACGGCCCAGAAGATCAGCGATTATACGCTCCATATCAGCAAAACCGGTCAGGAGGCGGCCAATCTCCATGTTGCGTGCTCTTTTGGAGTGGATTTTCAGGGGACGGACAGCATATCCATGTGTTTCGGCGGCGGGCAGGAGTTTTCGATTGACAAGCTGAAGATGCATGGCGACGGGTATGAATACACATACGACTACGCACAGAAGAAGATTGTAATCCGCAGAAAAGACGACCGGACGGTGCGTGTCGGCATGGATTACGATTACACCAACCTGTCGGCGTTCTTCATCTACGGAGAGGGCGATGCCGAATTGTGGGAGACCAGCTTCGGCGAATACTTCTATCCGTATGTGCCGAATACCTGTATGGATGTTGCCATCGAGGTGGAGACGCCCGATTCGCTCTCTTTTCTATGCTCCTACCCGTTGGCGGCGAACTCTGCCACGAGATACAGCGGCACGTTAAGGCATATCCTCTCCCAGTCGCTCACGCTGGCCTTTCTGCGCACGGACGCTTATCAGCGGACGGAGGCGGAGCTCCCCGGTGAAGTCTCCGTCTACCAGATCAAGGGGATGCAATGCGGCCGAGAGCGTTACGACGAGCTGCTTGAGCTGACCGGGGCCAGTATTGCCTTTTTCAGCAAGGTGTATGGCGAAGACTATGTCTCCGCGGAACGGAATGTGACGGCGCTTCCGGCCTATCTGTTTCATAACGGTAAGGGGTTCAGCAACCGATACAACATCGGCTTTATCTCCGCATCGCAGGAGAAGTTCTCCACCAGCCCCGACATCTATCCGCTGGTGCACGAAATCGGACACCGCTGGCTGGGTGAATGGACCCTGCTGATTGACGACGGTGAGCCGGGAGCCTATTTCATCAAGGAGTCTCTCAATGAGTTTATGACGCTCTTGTTTATCCGTCATTATTATGGCGCTGAAACATACGAAAAACAGCTCGACTGGTGCCGGTCGGAATACGGGAAGATCAAGGACACGCCTCAGGACGAGCCGATCGTCGATGTTGTCGTTAACAACAACAATACGGTGGTCTACAGAAAAGGTCCGCTGGTTCTGGACCGCATGGCGAAGAAGATCGGCTATGACGAACTGGCGGGCATCATCGCCGGTTTCTATCGGGAATACGCCGGGAAGTATCCGTTGAAATATACGGACTTCATCGACATGGTCAACGCAAGCCATGCGGGTGCTGGCGACACGTTCCGGCAACTGCTGACCGCAAAATCGCTGTGACCGGAACAAAGTCCCGGTCTGGCGGCGGGCAGAAGTCCGCATGATTCCGAAATTCTGACTACAGACAGCAGACAAGGGCGCATTTGCCGGGCCATGCGGGTGGGCGGTTGCTCGTTAACTGCACACTTCATCGGACAGCATCCAATGCCGTCTCCAGCGTGCGGTCACGGCCCGTCATGCGATCGGAGGCGTAGCGGGGGACGATCCGGTCGGGAACGATGCCGCGGGCGTGGTGCGGCTCTCCGTCCATGCCGTGCATGCGCATGCCGGTCATGGAGAAGGGGAACAGGGGCAGTGCGAACTGCGTCATGTCGCCCGTGGTCCCGGCCGTCGGTTGTCCGACGATCTCGCCCAGGTGGTAGTGGCGCACCATCAGCAGGATGGTTTCACCCCAGCTGACGGTCCCGGCATCGCACAGGAAGGTCGCGGGCAGGGCCACATGCGGCGCTTTGGCCCGGAGGGTTTCCGACCCAATGCGCCACGCCACACCCTCCTGGAAGGGGAAGCGGGTGATCGGCACCTCCGTCGCTGGGGCTGCCGCGTCGGCAGTAATCAGATGCGCCAGAATGGCCTCGAAACGGACCGAAGGAAGGCCGCGCAGATCGAAGCAGAGCGCCTTGATGTCGGGTGTCAGTGCCGCGAGAAACCGTTTCTCGGTCACCTCGGGTGATGTGGCGTCGACGTAGAGGATGCCCTCTCCGCCACGTCGGATTGCGGGGCCCTCCCGCCGCGGCATCGGGGCGTCCGTCTGGCAGGCGTAGTGCTTGT
>ENA-OPJV01000525-OPJV01000525.1-human-gut-metagenome-genome-assembly--contig:-NODE-525-length-14391-cov-1.711635_pt1 | contig 14391 bp, 10 predicted proteins | sample MGYA00241772_ERZ501669 | MGnify/ENA primary metagenome ERZ501669 (study PRJEB25962, sample SAMEA2042290) | human gut metagenome | biome: human gut; feature: human-associated habitat; material: faeces...
AAGGCGTAATGACAATCAAAAAAGGCAAGCTCCGTGGTTATGAATCAGAAGGTATGCTTTGTTCAGGCGTTGAACTCGGAGTGTCCGGGAACATGTATCCGGGAGCAGATTATAACGGACTTTTAGTGCTTCCTGAGGATGCAAAGACAGGTTCTGACGTTAAACCTGTTCTCGGACTTGACGACTGGATTTTTGATATTGCAATAACAGCCAACAGACCTGACTGCCAGAGCATTATCGGTATTGCAAGGGAAATTGCGGCTGTACTTGACAAAGAATTTAAGATGCCTGACTTAAGCTATACACCATCGGGTAAAGTTAAAGAAGGCTTCAAGGTTGACGTAAAGGCAAACGACCTTTGCCCAAGATATATAGCCTGCTATGTATCCGATGTAAAAATCAAAGAAGCACCTCTCTGGATGAAGAGAAGGCTCGCATTGACAGGCATGGATTCAATTTCCAATATAGTTGATATTACCAACTATGTATTAAAAGAGTTTGGACAGCCAATGCACGCATTTGACTGTAATTACCTTGAGGGTAATGAAATAAATGTAAGACGTGCCGCTGACGGAGAGAAGATTGTGACACTGGATTCACAGGAATATGAGCTTAACAGCAATAACCTTGTAATCTGTGACGGAGTTAAGGCTGTGGCACTTGCCGGTGTTATGGGAGGACTTAATTCCGAGATAAGAGATACAACATCGGCTGTTATGTTTGAAAGTGCAAAATTTGCAAGGGACAATATAAGAAAAACTTCAAGAGCACTGGGAAAGCAGTCTGATGCAGGTTCAAGATACGAAAAAGGTGTTGATGAATACTCAACAGTCAACGGAATGAAGAGAGCACTTCATTTAATCGAGGAACTTGGCTGCGGTAAAGTATCATCAACTTATATAGATGTTAATACGAGTAATTCAATTGAACCAAAAGAAATGAAAGTATCCCTTAAGAGAGTTAATGATGTACTTGGTATTGAGGTGCCTGAAAACGAAGTAATGAGAATAATGAAAAATCTTAACTTTGCACCTTCAATTAACGGAGACGAGCTTACAATAATGGTTCCTGCATACCGTGAAGATATGGAATCATACCCTGATGTGGCAGAAGAAGTAATCCGCATGTACGGATATGAACACGTTATCCCTACATTTATGCCTGATGCCAAGGTAACAATGGGCGGAATTAACAGCAGGCAGAGAAAAGAACTTAAATTAAAGAAAGCTATCTGTGCCACAGGTGCTTATGAATGTATTCATTATTCATTCTTTTCACCATCAGACCTTGATTTATTAAAACTTTCTGAGGATGCACCTGAAAGAAAAGCAATAAGACTTATCAATCCTATCAATGAAGATTTATCTTTAATGAGGACAACACTTGTTCCTTCAATGCTTAATGCAATTTCAAGGAATCAGAAGAAAGGTAATCTTGAAGGCAGACTCTTTGAAATTGCCAAAATATTCATACCAAAGGAATTACCTCTTACGGATTATCCTGATGAGAGAGATACTCTTTGCGTAGGAGTTTTCGGCCAGAATGAAGATTTCTTCACTTTAAAAGGAATTGCAGAGACGGTTGCGGACACATTCCTTCTTGATTTTGAATATGAAGCAGCGGAAAAATCATTCCTTCATCCATATCAGACAGCAGTAATAAAGTGCGAGGGTGAAGAAATTGGTTATCTCGGAAAACTTGCTTATGATATAGCCGATAAGCTTGACCTTAGAAATGATGCCTATGTAATGCAGATAGACCTTGCAAAGCTGGCAAAATGGAATGATAAGAAGGCTGTTTTTAAACCTCTTCCAAAATTTGCTGAGGAATCAAGAGACTTAGCCCTTGTCATGACAAAAGATATTACCTGTAAACAGGTAGAGGATGTAATCGGACAGTCATGTAATTACATTAAGAATATCAGACTCTTTGATGTATATGAAGGAGCCGGAATTGCGGATGATAAAAAGAGTATGGCATTTACAGTTGAGTTCTGCCCTAAAGATGAAGCATTTGAAAGTGATTCCGTAGACCATTTTGTAAATAAAATTCTTAAGAACCTTAAAAAAGAACTGGATATCGATTTAAGAAGCTAAATTTGTATAAAATATATGATTTTTACCGCTTTCTATTGTAAAAACTGTTAAAAAGTGATAATATTAGCCTAAATTAACAGTTTGGAGGGTGGATTATGAAAATTACAGAAAAATCATATATCAACAGGTTTGCGATATTGTGTCATGTGATAACGGCAGTTGTGTTATTTGCTGCATATACCGTTGAGTTTTTTAACGGTTCGAGGACATTATCGTATTATGCTATTTTTTCAGGTGCATGTCTTGCCCCTGTCATAGCAGAAGTAATTATCTACAAAGTGAACAAGGAAAGTGGACTTGTAAAGCACATAATGTCAATCTGTTATGGAGGATTATATGTATTCGCTGTCCTGACTTCCACAAGTTCAATGGCATATACATACGCTTTCCCTATGTACATGGCAATTATCCTTTATATGGATATCAGATGTTGTGCACTTGTTGCCACGGGCGGACTTGTAGCCAATGTCATATATGTTGTCAGGCATGCTATGAATACAGGTTATTCGGCGGCAGAATTGCCGGATATGGAGATAAGAATAGCTGCAATGGTTCTTACCGGTGTATTTATGATTCTCACATGTGCTGCTGTACGTAAAGTTAATAAGTTTAAGCTTGAACAGATACAGGAACAGAGTGACGAGACAAGTAAGATGTCAGGCAAGGTACTTGCTGCAACGGATAAGATGACGGAATACATTCAAGAGACATCAGAGAAGATTGGAAAGCTCGGTGAGTCTGTTGAACATATACATGATTCAATGAGTCAGGTATCAACAGGAAGCAATGAGACCGCTGAGGCTGTACAGACTCAGATGGAAAGAACAGAGCAGATACAGGAACATATTGTCAAGGTTCGTGATGCAGTAGAGCGGATTGAGAAAAATATTACCGACACTTCCGGTAAGGTTGATGAAGGCAGACATCATATGGCGGTATTATCAGAACAGGTTGATAAGTCGATGGATGCCAACAACCGCGTGCTTGAGAAGATGAAGGTGCTCACTGAATATACCAATAAGATGAATACCATCATAGAGACAATTACAAGTATTGCCAACAGCACAGGAATGCTTGCACTTAATGCAAGTATTGAAGCAGCAAGGGCAGGAGAGGCCGGACGAGGATTTTCTGTTGTGGCGACAGAGATTTCAGGACTTGCAAGCCAGACCAAGGATGCAACCGTTAATATTACAGAACTAATCAAAAATATTAATACAGAGTTCAATTCTGTTAAGTCGGCAATAGAAGTTGTTACCGAAAGCAATAAGGTTAATGCCGAGAATACGAGAATTGTAACAGACAGTTTTGGCAGTATCTCAACCGGAGCCGACGATGTAGAGCTTAAGACAAAGGAACTCAGGGAAATTGTTAAGAACCTTGAAACCGCCAATGCAGATATTGTAGAAAATATCCAGACAATATCCGCAATAACAGAAGAAGTATCCGCACATGCAGGAGAGACTTGCGAAGCATGTGAAGGCAATATCGCACTTGTATCAGACGTTGAGAAGATTGTAAACAGTCTTAACGGAGAAGCAGATAACCTCAATTCAATTAAAAGGTAATCAGAACAGATTTATAATAAAAAAGCGTCCGTATGGGCGCTTTTTTTGGTATATGTTGAAATTTTATGTCTTGTTGCAAATAAAGCAGGTATTTGATATAATCAATTAAATTAAGATTTAACAGAGGAATATTATGTCAGTAAATTACAAAGAATTCGGAAAAAATAAAGATAATAACAATATAGTTCTTATAACTCTTACCAATGAAAATGGATATGCCATGGGCGTAACCAATCTCGGAGCTTCGCTTGTGTCTTTTTGTGCAAAAGATAAATCCGGCAGTTTCAGGGATGTTGTGCTTGGATTTAAATCAGGTGAATATTACGAACATTATAATTTTGATGCAATGGGAAGTACAGTCGGACGTAATGCCAACAGGATAAGCAACCATTCTTTTGAACTTAACGGTATCAGATATGAACTGGCAGATACATATCAGGGAGCTAACATTCACAGCGGACCTGATTTATACGGTAAAAGGCTTTGGGATTACGAAGTGAAGGAAGAGGATAACGGAAGTTATGTAAAATTCAGTCTTTTAAGTCCTGATATGGACCAGGGAATCCCCGGCAATCTGGAGATTTCGGTTACATATATGCTTACAGCCGATAACAGCATGCGGATTATTTATGAAGGCGTAAGTGATAAGGACACGATAGTTAATATGACAAATCACGGATATTATAATCTTAACGGACACGGCTGCGGTAATATTGATAATCATTTATTATATATTAATGCAGATTCGTTTACATACAGTGAAGATGGTAATGTTGCCAATGATACGGTACGCGATGTTACGGGAACTCCGTTTGATTTCAGAAATATGAAGAGGATAAAAGAATGTCTTGAATCCGATTTTGAACCTGTGGTTTCAAAACATGGCCTTGACCATAATTTCTGTCTGAATAATAATTCACACCATGCCGTAAGGCTTGAAAGTGAAGAGTCGGGAATTGCCCTTGACGTATATACGGACAGACCGGGCATACAGATATATACCGCCAACCATATGAATATGACAAACGGAGGTAAGGATAATAAAGTTTACGGAAACAGAGGCGGTATTGCACTTGAGACACAGTTTTATCCCGATGCAGTCAACCATAAAGATTTTTTATCGCCGGTAGTGAAGGCAGGAATGCATTTCCGTTCGGTAACAGAGTACAAATTTTCGGTTATAGGAGAAAAATAATGAAAGAAAATCAGTTTTTTGCCATGATGTCAAGAATGAAATATATCAACAGATGGGGGCTTATGCGCAATACATATAATGAGAATATATGTGAGCACAGCCTTCAGGTGGCTATGATTGCCCATGCCCTCGGAGTTATAGGCAATACATATTTTAATAAGAATATCAATTCAGACCGGCTTGCCATAATGGGAATGTATCATGACAGTACGGAAATTATTACCGGAGATATGCCAACCCCTGTTAAATACTACAGTCCGATTATAAGAAATGCTTATAATGATGTTGAAAAAGAAGCAAAGGACCAACTGCTTGCAGGAATACCGGAGGAAATGCAGCCTGTTTATGCACCATTGCTTTTAGATACAGAAGAAGAAAGAGAATTGTGGAAGTATGTCAAGGCAGCGGATAAGATATCAGCTTACATCAAATGCATCGAAGAAGGCAGAATGGGTAACAGAGATTTTGAAAAAGCAGGAGAATCCATAAAAGACATAATTAATGATATGGGTATGGATGAAGTGGATTTTTTTATGGAAAAATTTATACCGGCATATATGATAACCCTTGATGAAACCAGATAAGGAGCAGTGTCTATGATTGGCAGAGAAGACCAGTTAAAAAGTCTTAACCAGAATTATGCGTCATCTAAAAGCAATCTGACGATACTTTACGGAAGACATGGAACGGGTAAGACAACTCTTATAAAAGAATTTATCAAAGACAAAAAGTCTTTTTACTATAAGGCCGTTCCTGCGGATGATTTTGAACAGAACGGAATGTTTGGCAGGGCAGCAGGAGTAGAATCAGACTCATATTATGAGATTATGAAGACACTCCGTGATAGAGGCATAATGCTTTTTGTTGTGGAAGAATTTCATAATATTATAAAGACGGACAGTGATTTTATGTCAGATGTATCAAGACTTGTCAGGGATGAATCTAAAGTCATGGTTATCCTTAGCTGTTCCTCTGTAGCGTGGGTTGAAAATTCAATGGTAAAAGCAATGGGAAACTATGCTTTTAACATTAATGCTTTTATGAAATTAAAGGAATTCAGCTATTCTGATTTTATCAACAGATTTCATAATACTGAACCGCGGGAACTTTTATACATATATGCCATAACAGGCGGAAATCCGGGTTATGTTGACAGATGGAATGAAAATATCAGCATTAAAGAAAATATATGCAGGCTATTCCTGACGGACAAAGGCGCATGGTATAAAGAAGCCCTGAATTATGTAAAAGATGAATTCAGGGAAATATCGGTATATAATACCATTTTGTCATGCCTTGCCATGGGCAGAAATAAATTAAATGACATACATGAGTATACAGGATATGGCAGGGATAAAATAAGTGTGTACCTTAAGAATCTGATTGCAAGGGAAATTGTTGAAAAAATATTTTCCTATGATGTATTTGGCAATGAAAATACAAGAAAAGGGCTGTACAGAATACAGGACAGCTTTATTGAATTCTGGTACAGATATATCTATCAGGACTGGAGCAGAATAGATGTAACAGAGCCTTATGAATTTTATGACAGTCATATTGAAGACCGGCTTGAAGAATTCGTAAAAAATGCATTTATCAGAATAGCGGGAGAAATGCTTGAAATTCTGGGTGATATGCATAAATTGCCTTTTGAAGCTGTCAGAAAAGGAAGCTGGTATGGCAAAAACGGTGACATCCACCTTATATTTGAGGACAAAGACGGCAATGGCATTATAGGTCAGGTATATGTGGATGACAGAAAAGTATGTATGGAAGATTTTGACAGGCTTCGTGAGAACGTGCAGCTTGCAGGAATTAACGGCAGGTTCTATTACCTGTTTTCAATTAACGGATTTTCCGATGATTTGAAAGCTGATAATATAGCGACAATCGGAATCGAAGAATTATAGGTGACAATATGAAAAGTTTATATATTGCAGAAAAACCGAGTGTGGCACAGGAATTTATGAAAGCCCTCGGAGAGAATCCACAGCGCAGGGACGGTTATTCTGAATCGGATGATGCGGTATTTACATGGTGCGTGGGACATCTTGTAACAATGAGTTATCCTGCCGAATATGATGCCTCCCTAAAAAGGTGGAGCATGGATACCATTCCTTTTATACCGACGGAATGGAAATACGAAATTATCCCTGCAGTTGCAAAACAGTTTAATATAGTGGCAGGTCTTTTAAACAGGGAAGACGTGGATAAGATATATGTCTGCACCGACTCGGGACGTGAAGGAGAATACATATACCGCCTCGTTGAACAGATGGCAGGAGTTCACGGCAAAAAAAGACTTCGTGTGTGGATTGATTCCCAGACAGAGGAAGAGATAAAAAGAGGCGTAAGAGATGCAAAGGATTTGTCGGAATACGATAACCTGTCAGAAGCTGCTTATCTTAGAGCCAAGGAAGATTACCTGATGGGAATTAATTTTTCAAGAGTACTGACACTTAAATACGGTCAGTCAATATCTTCATTTTTCAGGCAGAATAACAGAACCGTTATTGCGGTAGGCCGTGTGATGACCTGTGTGCTTGGAATGGTGGTAAGAAGGGAAAGAGAGATAAGGAATTTTGTGAAAACACCGTTTTACAGGGTGGTTGCCACACTTCCACTGTCAGAAGACAAAAATTTCGATGCTGAGTGGAAAGCGGTGGAGGGTTCAAAATATTTTGAATCACCGAAACTCTATAAAGAAAACGGCTTTAAAGAAAGAAAAGACGCAGAAGAACTTATAAATATATTATCGGAAAACAAGCCGGTTACAATGGAAGTGATATCCATTGAACGTAAAACCGAAAATAAACAGCCACCGCTTCTATATAACCTTGCGGAATTACAGAATGACTGCTCAAAGTTTTTTAAACTGAGCCCGGATGAGACACTTAAGCACACACAGGAGTTATACGAAAAAAAACTTGTAATTGTCCAGGAGCTCTACGAAAAGAAACTGGTGACTTATCCGAGAACCGATGCCAGAGTGCTTTCAACGGCGGTTGCGAAGGTGATTGACAAAAATATAACAGGTCTTAGGAATATACCTGAGTACAAAGAATTTGTGGAAGAAATCCTTGCAGCAAAGTCATACGAGGGAATCGCAAAGACAAGGTATGTCAACGATAAGCAGATAACAGACCATTATGCCATTGTTCCCACAGGACAGGGCTTTAACAATCTCAAAAATCTGTCAGCCACGACAAAAGCCGTATATTATGCCATAGTCAGAAGATTTTTAAGCATATTTTATCCAGCGGCTGTATATAAAAAGATATCAATATCATTAAGACGCGATACGGAAAGTTTTTTTGCCTCATTTAAAGTTCTTGAAAAAGAAGGTTATCTGAAAGTTGTAAACAGCTTCAGAAAATCCAAGGCAGATGGCGAAGAAACAGAGGAAGAAAAGTATGACGAAGCCTTTCTTGATAAACTCAAAGGCCTGAAAAAAGGCAGTATTCTTGATGTCAGCGGCTTTAATGTAAAAGAAGGAGAGACATCACCGCCAAAGAGATATAATTCCGGTTCAATGATTCTGGCAATGGAAAATGCAGGACAGTTAATAGAAGATGAAGAACTCCGTGCCCAGATTAAAGGAAGCGGTATCGGAACCAGTGCAACAAGAGCTGAGATTCTCAAAAAACTTGTGGACAAAAAATACATTAACCTTAATAATAAGACGCAGATAATTACTCCGTCACAACTGGGAGAAATTGTATACGATGTGGTAGATAATTCAATTAAGAGACTCTTAGATCCAAGACTTACCGCAAGCTGGGAAAAAGGGTTGACAGGAGTGGCAGAAGGTAATATAAGTACAGATGAATATCTGTTAAAACTGGAAGCTTTTATTTCTAAGAATACAATGATGGTTAAAACGCTTAATAATGAATATTCTTTAAGACAGTATTTTAACCGGACTACAGAATATTATAAAAAATAGGAGGCCTATACAATGTGTGGAATAGTTGGTTACGTTGGAAAAAAACAATGTACGGATATATTAATCGGTGCATTATCAAAGCTCGAATACAGAGGCTATGATTCTGCGGGAATTGCCGTATTTGAGAATAATAAAATTAAAGTAGAAAAGTGTCAGGGCAAACTTGAGAACCTTATCAATAAAATTAAAGAAGAAGGTAAGCCTTCAGGAACCTGCGGGATAGGACATACAAGATGGGCAACCCATGGAGAACCATCCGATATTAATTCCCATCCACATGGTAACAAAAGGGTATCAATTGTACATAACGGAATAATTGAGAATTATATGAAGATAAAAGAATTTCTTATTGAACAGGGATATGGTTTTGAAAGTGAAACCGATACCGAGGCAGTAGCAAAGCTTCTTGATTATTACTATGACGGCAATCCTGTAGATACAATTATCAAAGTACTTGCAGAGATTGAAGGCTCATACGCACTGGGAATTATGTTCAGGGATTTCCCTGACAGGATATTTGCGGTACGCAAAGACAGTCCGCTTATAATCGGGCTTTCTGACGAAGAGAATTTCATAGCATCGGATATGACTGCCATACTTGAATTCACGAAGAAATATTATCTTCTTGAACAGAATGAAATAGCAACTATTACCAAGGATGGTGTTACGATATGTGATGTGCATAAAGAACCTGTAAAGAAGGAAATACAGGTGGCTGACTGGGATGCAGATGCTGCACAGAAAGGCGGATATGAGCATTTTATGCTTAAAGAAATACATGAGCAGCCAACAGCCATTAAGACTACAATCACACCGCGTATTAACGAAGGAATGGTAGATTTTTCCGAATGTGGTCTTACTGATGAAGTACTTGCGGGATATGACAATATCTTTGTTGTTGCCTGCGGTACCGCAATGTATGCCGGAATGGTGGGAAAATATATAATTGAAAAAGTGGCAAGAACAAGAGTAACCGTTGATATGGCATCAGAATTCAGGTACAGGGATCCAATAATCGGTAAAAAAGATCTTGTCATACTGATATCACAGTCAGGAGAAACAGCGGATACAAGGGAAGCAATGAATATTGCCAAGGCAAAAGGCGCAACAACACTTGCACTTGTTAATGTAAAAGGTTCTTCAATCGCAAGGGAAGCAGACCTTGTAATGTATACCCATGCCGGACCTGAAATTTCCGTTGCATCCACCAAAGCATTCACGGTACAGGTATCAATGATGTATCTTTTTGCATATAAATTAGCTTATGCCAAGAAAGTTATTGATAAAGAAACCTATATGAATTATATAAAAGAGCTTGTTGCAATACCTGATGTTATGGAAAAATTCCTTGCAGCCAAGGATGAATGTCAGTACGCAGCCTCAAAAATAATGAATGCAGACAGTCTTTTATACATCGGACGAGGACTTGACTATGCACTTAGCATGGAGGGTGCTTTAAAGCTAAAAGAAATTTCTTACATTCATTCGGAGGCTTATGCGGCAGGCGAGTTAAAACACGGACCGATTGCCCTTATTTCAGACCAGACACCTGTTGTGGCAATTGCAACACAGTCAAGTCTGTATGAAAAAACTGTAAGCAATATACAGGAATGTAAGGCAAGGGGAGCCAAGGTCGTTCTTATGTGTGGTGAAAATGCCAAAGTTGATGAAAAGACGGCAGATATTATCATAAGAATTCCTGAAGTATCGGAGCTTGTAATGCCTGTTCTTGCGGCAGTACCTTTACAGCTTATCGCATATTATACTGCAGTTCTTAAGGGTAATGACGTAGATAAGCCAAGAAATCTTGCAAAATCGGTAACGGTTGAATAATTTATAACAGAAGGAAAGACAAATGGAAGAATTAAAAATAGCACAGTTATTTGATTTAACTGAAACAATAGCGGCGCCGCTTTTTATGAGACATACATATCCCTGGGAGGTGCTTCCTGAAATAGGAGAATATATACTAGAACTTGGCGGAACGCTTTCTTTTGATGAATATGAGCTTGTGAATGATAATATCTGGATTGCAAAGAGTGCCAAAGTTGCACTAACGGCAAGCATTACCGGACCTTGTATCATAGGCAAAAATGCAGAGATAAGACATTGTGCATTCATAAGAGGCAATGCCATTGTAGGTGAAGGAGCAGTTGTAGGCAATTCAACAGAACTTAAGAACGTTGTTCTTTTTAACAAAGTACAGGTACCTCATTATAACTATGTGGGTGATTCAATCCTTGGCTACAGGTCACATATGGGAGCAGGTTCCATAACTTCCAATGTCAAATCCGATAAGACACTGGTTGAGATAAAAGATGGCGATACCATTATCAAAACAGGTCTTAAGAAAATGGGCGCAATTCTCGGCAATAATGTTGAGGTAGGATGTGGCTCTATTCTTAATCCGGGAAGCGTTATCGGTGCGGGAACCAATATATATCCGCTTTCAAGTGTAAGAGGATACGTTCCGGCGAAGAGCATATATAAAAACCAAAACGAAATAGTTGATAAAAGATAAAAATACTGCCGTAATATTGAGGCATATGGTGTTAAGGACGGGAATCGTAGAAAGCGTATCCCGTCCTTTGTTCATATTTTTATAAAAAAAGCATATAAATGTCTTATATAAAGTGTATTATACGGGGGAAAATAATGAAAAAAGCGGTGTTTTCAATTTTTAAGTCATTAATTATTGCATACATAGTTACAGGGGTTCTGCTTCTTTTAGCAGCACTTCTTATGCAGAAAATAGGACTTAAAGACAATCAGGTAAGGCTCTTTGTTATTCTTATTTACGGCGTTTCTAATATTGTGTCAGGTTTTATTTTCGGTAAAATGAGGAAAAACAGGAGGCTTCTTAACGGGATTATAATAGGAGTGGCATATTTTGCTATGTTAGTCCTGATTTCCGCAATAATAAATAAAGGGTTTGAAAATGAACTGGGTAAAAATATAATTTCCTTAGTAGTATGCATACTCGGAGGGGCAATTGGCGGAATTATGAGTTGACCGCTTATTAAAATTTGGGTATACTTATAACAAATATTTTTACCTAAGGAGTGTAGTACGATGAGCAATAATGAAATAGAAGCATGTCAGAAAAAATATAAAGAGCTTGAAGCAGGAAAAAGCGGAATATATAACACAATAGGGCGCCTTTATTTTGAAAAATATAAAGATTCTCCGGAGGGTGAATTTGCTGACAGTGTTAACCAGATTAACAAAATAAATGAGGAAATGAAGCAGATTGATCTTAGAATCAAATTTATAAACGGTATTGTGGTATGTACTAACTGCGGACTTGAAAATGGGGTTAAATCGTCTTTCTGTTCCGGATGCGGAACAAGACTTCCACATACATATTCAACAGACGGAATGAGATGCAGCAATTGCGGAGGACTTATTAATCCGGGTCAGAAATTCTGCGGAAGCTGCGGAGCTGCCATTCCACAGACAGAGACAGCTGCGGCAGCAGAACCCGTATCACAGGTTAAGACATGTCCTAACTGTGGATGTGAACTTGAAAATGATGCAGTATTCTGTTCAGAATGTGGTACTAAAATCGACTAGAATCCGGAGGTATACATAGATGGCTGGGTCATCTTTTGGAAATCAGTTTAGAATAACTACATGGGGAGAATCTCATGGTAAGGGATTAGGTGTGGTAATTGACGGATGTCCTGCAGGATTAAGCCTTTCAGAGGAAGATATCCAGAAATACCTTGACCGCAGAAAACCGGGAGTATCGCAGTACGTTACTAAGCGTAAGGAAAGTGATACGGCTAAGATAATGTCCGGCGTTTTTGAAGGCAGGACGACGGGAACACCTATCTCAATCATGGTTCTTAATGAGGATCAGAGATCAACAGATTATTCCGATATAGAGATGTTTTACAGACCGGGGCATGCTGACTATACTTTTGACAGCAAGTATGGCTTCAGGGATTACAGAGGTGGCGGACGTTCATCCGGTCGGGAGACGATTGCAAGGGTGGCTGCGGGTGCAGTTGCCGCAAAGATTCTTAAAGAACTCGGTATAGAAATTACTGCCTATACCCAGTGCATCGGCGGAATTGGAATTGATTATTCAAGATTTGATATTGAAGAACGCGACAGAAATCCTTTTTCAGTTCCTGATAAAGAAGCTGCGGTTTCCATCGAGAATAAGGCAAAAGAAACCATTGAGAATTTTGATTCTCTTGGAGGAATTATAGAATGTGTCGTAAAAGGTATGCCGGCTGGTATCGGTGAGCCTGTATTTGATAAGCTTGACGCACAGCTTTCAAAGGCTGTAATGTCAATCGGAGCGACTAAAGGCATTGAAATAGGTGACGGTTTTATGGTTGCCGAGACAACGGGCAGCGAAAATAATGATGAATTTTATAACGATAACGGTCATATAGCAAAGAGAACCAATCATTCGGGAGGAGTGCTTGGCGGAATAAGTGACGGCAGTGATATAATTTTCAGGACTGCCATCAAGCCTACGCCTTCCATATCATCATTACAAAGTACCGTAAGCCGTAACGGTGATGAGATGCAGGTATGTATAAAGGGCAGACATGACCCCGTTATCGTACCGAGAGCAGTTGTTGTGGTTGAAACAATGACAGCATGTACCATACTGGACCTGCTTATGGCTAATATGACATCCAGAATGGATTATTTAAAGAAAGTGTATGACAAATAATGGAATATAAAGTATTAAAAACAGACGGAAAAGCCAAGAGAGCCGAGATGAAAACAGTCCATGGCACGATACAGACTCCTGTATTTATGAATGTCGGTACCGTTGCCGCCATCAAAGGTGCTGTTTCGACGGACGATCTGCGTGAGATAGGCTGTCAGGTTGAACTTTCCAATACCTATCATCTGCACGTCCGTACAGGAGACAAGCTCATTAAGGAAATGGGCGGTATCCGTGAATTTATGAACTGGGACAGACCCGTTTTAACAGATTCGGGCGGATTTCAGGTTTTTTCACTTGCCAAGCTCCGTAAGATTAAGGAAGAGGGCGTTTCCTTTAATTCACATATTGACGGACATAAGATTTTTATGGGGCCTGAGGAAAGTATGCAGATACAGTCAAACCTCGGTTCCACAATTGCAATGGCATTTGATGAATGTATAGAAAACCCTTCTCCAAGGGATTATGTTCAAAAATCAGTTGACAGAACTACAAGGTGGCTTGTAAGATGTAAGAATGAAATGGCGCGACTTAATTCATTGCCTGATACAGTCAATAAGGAACAGCTTTTATTTGGTATCAACCAGGGCGGAACTTATGACGACATCAGAATCAATCATGCCAAGGCAATAGCCGGACTTAATCTTGACGGTTATGCAATAGGCGGACTGGCTGTTGGAGAGACCCATGAAGAAATGTACAGAATTATTGATTCCGTAGTTCCTAATCTTCCGGCAGACAAGCCGGTATATCTTATGGGCGTTGGTACTCCTGCGAATATACTTGAAGCAGTGGACAGAGGTGTCGATTTCTTTGACTGTGTATATCCTTCAAGAAACGGAAGACATGGTCATGTATATACAAGGTTTGGAAAACTCAATCTTTTTAACGCACAA
>ENA-OPJV01000538-OPJV01000538.1-human-gut-metagenome-genome-assembly--contig:-NODE-538-length-14231-cov-1.655897_pt1 | contig 14231 bp, 10 predicted proteins | sample MGYA00241772_ERZ501669 | MGnify/ENA primary metagenome ERZ501669 (study PRJEB25962, sample SAMEA2042290) | human gut metagenome | biome: human gut; feature: human-associated habitat; material: faeces...
GGTATCTATCGAAATGTATATCTGCGAAAACAGCCAAAGTGCCATTTTATCACAGACAGCCTGTATATCACTCCAGTGAAAAAGAGCGAAGATATGTGGCAGGTGGAAGTCAGTGCAGAATTGTCACAGGAAAGCCTGAATCAGGAAAACAGCATACTTATGGTGCAGATATTGGACAGGGAAGGCACAGAAGTGAGCAAAGCAGAGCTGCCGTTTGAAAAGGCAGTCAATCAGGCAGATGGTATCGTAACTGCTCAAATTATGACACAAGTGTCAAATCCTGAACTTTGGAATCTGGAAGAACCATATCTGTATCATTGCAGACTTGTGCTCAAAGATGAAAATAAGGTACTGGATGAGACTAAGGAGCGTTTTGGTTTTCGTATTTTTACCTTTGATACAGATAAGGGCTTCTTCCTGAATGGTGTACACGTAAAACTCAATGGTGTATGTGAGCATCATGATTTTGGTGCATTGGGTGCGGTTTTCAACAAAGAGGCGATGAGAAGAAAACTGGAGATTCTGCGCAAAATGGGCGTGAACAGTATTCGCAGCACGCACAACATGCCCGCAATCGGTCTGTTAGAACTGGCTGATGAGATGGGATTTCTGATCATTGATGAAGCTTTTGACATGTGGGAGAGACCTAAGACCACTTATGATTATGCAAGATTCTTCCCACAGTGGTATCGTAAGGATGTCAGAAGCTGGGTCCGCCGCGACAGGAATCATCCATGCATTCTGTTCTGGAGTATTGGTAACGAAATCTATGATACTCATGCCGATGCAAGAGGACAGGAACTGACCAGAAGCTTAATGGAAGAGACAAGAAAGCACGACCCTGCATACCATGCGCAGATTACGATAGGCTCTAATTATATGCCCTGGGAAAATGCGCAGAAATGTGCAGATATTGTAAAATATGCAGGCTATAATTACGGTGAGAAATATTACGACCAACACCACAGGGAACATCCGGACTGGTTCATGTATGGTTCAGAGACTGCTTCTACAGTACAGAGCAGGGGAGTATATCATTTCCCATATAAACAGTCTGTTCTGGCAGATGAGGATGAGCAGTGTTCCGCACTTGGCAACAGTACAACAAGCTGGGGCGCCAAGTCCTCTGAGATGTGTATTCTTACGGAGAGAGACCGGGAATTCTCCATGGGGCAGTTCTTATGGACTGGTTTTGACTATATAGGAGAACCGACACCATATCACACAAGAAATTCCTACTTTGGACAGATAGACACAGCAGGTTTTGAAAAGGACTCCTTTTTTCTATATCGCGGGGCATGGACGGATGCAAAGAAAGCTCCTTTTGTACATGTTTTTCCTTATTGGAATTTCAATCCGGGACAGCTGGTGGATGTGAGAGTGGCTTCCAATGGAGCATTTGTGGAGCTGCTGTTAAATGACAGATCCATAGGAGAATATCAGATTGACCATGAGAAAGGCACTGTCCTTACCGGTAACTGGCAGGTTCCCTATGAGCCTGGAGAGCTGCCAGCTATAGCTTATGACGAGAATCATCAGGAGATAGCCAGAGAATCCAGACATTCTTATGGAGAGCCGGTAAAGCTTGTCATGGAGTTGTATCAACCTGAAAAAGAGTTCACAGCAGGTAATTATGATCTTGCCTATGTGACAATATCTGCTGTAGATGCACAGGGATATCCTGTAGAGGATGCAAATCAGTATGTGGAAGTCTCTGTAAAAGGAGCCGGCTGGCTGACAGGACTGGATAATGGAGACAGTACGGATACGGATGAATATAAGGGATATTGCAGACGTATGTTCAACGGTAAGCTTCTGGCAATTGTAGCAATTGGGGAACATAAGGGCAGTATACAGGTTAAGGCAGCGGCTGGAGGATTACAGCCTGCCGAGCTTACCATTGTAGTATCAAAGGAAATCAGCATAGAGGGTACTTCCTTTATTCCGGAAGTATTTGCAAATAAAAGTGGGAAGGATGCTCCTGCCTGGGTTCGTAGAATCGAATTGACAGCAAATGATGGAAATGTCTTTTCACCGGACAAAAAGCAGCTTAGTGTCACTGCAAGAATAGAACCACAGGAGGCAATGAACTGGATAAAACCGGAGGATCTGATCTGGAAAACCGTAAATGATGCGGGAATTGAAAGTCCACTGGCAAAAGTGACAGATGTGTCAGGATTTACGGCTAAGATAGAAGCTTATGGAGATGGACAATTCAGGCTGCGCTGCATGACCAGAAATGGAACAGATATCGTGAAGGTTATCTCCCAGCTGGAATTTCAGGCACAGGGGCTTGGAGAAGCCAATCTGAATCCGTATGGGTTTATTGCAGGCGGTATGTATACCTATGCGGAAGGTGATGTGGGAAATGGCAATGAACATGGTGTCTCCACAGCCAGAGATGGTAGAACGGTGGTAGGCTTTGACCATGTTGATTTTGGAAGCTTTGGCTCTGACCGGATTACACTTCCTGTATTTGAACTGGGTGGAGAAGAGTGTCCGATTGAGATATGGGAAGGAATACCGGGAAAGCCGGATAGTGAGATGCTTGCAAGGGTAATCTATCACAAGCCCTCTATCTGGAATGTATATCAGGAGGAAAGCTATAAGCTTAACCGCAGAATAAAGGGTGTAACGCAGATTTCTTTTGTACTGCACCAGAAGATACATCTAAAGGGCTTTTCTTTTGCACCACTGCAAAAGGCATATGAAAAGCTGTATGCGTCAGAGAATGATGCTGTATATGGTGATACCTTTACTGTAGCGGGCAGAGAAGTTACGGGAATCGGCAATAATGTAACACTGGAATATCATGACATGGACTTTGGAGAAGAGGGATGTAAGAGTGTTACCATATGTGGCAGAACACATAATGATAAAGACGCCATTCATATCAGTTTCCAGGAAGGTGAGCAGGAGACGAGACAGCTGGTAGAGATTGCAGGGACAGCAGATGGAGAATATCAGCAGCTGACATTTCCATTGCAATGTGTTAAGGGCAGCAAGACAGTACGTTTTATCTTCATGCCGGGAAGTAATTTTGATTTCAGCTGGGTAGAGTTCCATCATTAAATTTAGTACGAGTTTTTACATTTGGCTTGCAAAACAAATATTACTTGTTATAATCAGTTTAGAGTTATTTAATAAATAACAAATATTATTAAAATAGCTTAAATACTTAAAGGAGGAGAAGAGAGATGTCATACTACAGCTTATTAATGGGGGCAGGATTCGGTATTATAGTTGTTGCAGTTATTATTATCATTGCATGGTATGTACTGTGTTCCTATGCTCACATGAAGGCACTTAAGGCACTTGGCTATGATAAGGCATGGCTTGCATGGATTCCTTATGGCGTGTTCTATGCATGTGCTGATGTTGTAACAGGTCAGGATGAAAAGGTGAAATTATTTGGAAGCCTTGAAATTCCTGCTATTGTATTCAAATTGTGGTGGATCATTCCGGTTGCATTTACCACTGAATGCTACAATAGAAAATCTGATTACACTTGTTCTTGATGTTGTATTCTTAGGATGTACATATGCAAAAATGTATGCAAGATTAGAGAATAAGCAGGAAAATGAGACACAGGCAATTGGCTGCGTATCCGGATTTATCCAGATTATTGCAGTTGTAAAATTCCTGATGTACAAATAATTGATATTTGGGCTCCACAGTCTTGCGACTGTGGAGTTTTTTTAGTGTGACTGGCGGTATTCCTTGGGAGTAAGGCCATATTTTTGTTTAAAGAGACTGTAGAAATGAGTGCGGTTGGTGAACTGGAGTCTGGTTGCGATAGAGCCTATGGATTCATTGGTCTCGGTCAGATACTGGGCGGCTTTCTTCAGGCAGAAGGTCATACCGTAATCATAGAGACACAGACCGGAGTATTTGTTGACGATACGGTTGAGATAATCACCACTGTAATTAAGATGATGCTCTAATTCTGCCCTGGACATTCTGCCATTGCTTTCCTCAAAGAGATGGCTGATACGGGAGAACAACAGAAAATCACTGTTGGTATCCAGGCTGACTTTGGTGCAGTGATAGTACTCAGGTGAAGATAAATAAGACAGGAATGCGCACAGAAGTCCTCTGATCTGATAAGCTGCCCCAAAATCCGGGTAAAGCAGTGTCTGAATCATAGACTGTGCCAGATCATGAAGATGGAGAGCATTCTTATGATTCTGATAGGCAGGAATGAAGTCCAGGTATGCCTTTTTACCGGGATATTTTAAATCATCCGTAATAAACTGATAGATTTCTCCATTACAGATTTTCTTTTCGGCAGAAAAAGCCGAATTCTGCGCGGACTTGAATAATTCGGAGACAAACTCTGGTGACATTCCAATAAAAAGTACTTTGGTCTTGGCATGATAGTGCTCCAGATGACAGAGACTGCGGTTAATGAGACAGCAGGAACCGGCTGCATAGAGGTAATCCTTGCCTTCAATCTTCTGTACAATACTTCCTTCCAGAACAATTACAAATTCAAAGAAATCATGATAATGCATGACATCCTTTGTACGGGCAAAGTTCTTGGTGGCTGCGGATTCCTGGTACATCAGGGATTTCTCAGCGGAAAGAGTCATGATATTAATGTAATCCTCCAATTCTGAACCGCTGCAGTACTCCAGAGTGAGCTGAAAGGGTACATTCATATGATAGAAACGGTTCAGGTCACTATTGGTATTCTGTACGTTAATGCTGGAATACTGGCTTTGCAGCGCCTGCTGCATCTGCATATATTCATTGTCTATCTTAATATTCATTTCAAACCTCCAATGTCTGATACCATATAATCCCAAATCTGATACAAATTTTCTGCGCACATATCGTTTTAAGACATTGTTGCGCAGTGTACTAATTGTATATAATTATGATTAGAAACAAGATAATTATATACAATATTACAATAAAAGTAAAGGCGAATAGCAAGCTGCACAAAAGATATCAAAAAAGGAGAATGTAATGCGACAGGATTTTACTTATGGAGTTGACCTTGGATGGGTCAGTCAGCTGGAAAAACAGGGAATTACGTGGACTGACAAATCCGGGAAGCATGTAGATCCACTCCAGGCGCTGAAAAGTATGGGCGCAACAGCGGTGCGCTTGAGAGTGTTTGTAAATCCACCTGAGAATGCGATGTGGCGTAAGCCAAAGAAACAGGCATACGGAAGGGAATTCGGTGGAGAAGAATGTATGCTGGGACTGTGTGATGGCAAGAATGTCCTTGAAATGGCAAAAAGAGTCAAGAAGTTGGATATGGACCTGATGATTGACTTTCATTACAGTGACCATTTCGCAGATCCTATCTATCAGGATATACCACAGGCGTGGGAGACATTGGACCAGGATGGATTGAAACAGAAGGTAAGGGAACACACAAAAGAAGTACTGACTCTTCTTACAGAACATAATATTTATCCTGACTGGGTACAGGTCGGAAATGAAATCAATTCGGGAATCCTGCTTCCGGCGGGAAGTTCATCCGCAAATCCACAGTTCCTTGTAGAACTGCTGAATGCAGGATATGAGGCAGTCAAGGAGTGTTGCCCGGATTGCCAGGTAGTTACCCATATATCCGGTGGAAATGATTATAACATGTGTACCAGGTTCTTTGATGTCTTTTTCCAGAATGGAGGAAAGACAGATATTATGGGATTCTCCTATTATCCATACTGGGTACAGATGAAACATGACGAAGAGAAGCTTACAAAAGACATGACAGCATTGGCAGACAGATATTGTAAACCCTTGATGCTTGCAGAAATCGGTGGACCTGAGACAGAGGAAGAAGAAACCTACGAGCTTCTTCGCAGCGCAGTCAGATCAATTAAGGCAGTTCCTGATGGTCAGGGAAAAGGTATCTTTTACTGGGAACCTGAAGTAGGGGCAGATCTGTTGCCGGATCAGTATCCATTAGGAGCAGCCAGAGTCAATGGAGATAAGAACATTCAATTCACCTGTGCAATGAATGCTTATAAGGATGCACGGGCAGGAGAAAAGTAAAGGCAACAAGAAGTTGCGCAAATTGCGCATGACCTTGGACAGAGAGGAAGGGAGATTTTATGAAAGAGGCAGCAGACAAGAAAAAGTATAAAGTGCCTTTCTGGAAAACAGTGAAAAAGCACTGGATGCTGTTAGCAATGCTGGCACCGGCAGTCATTTATGTAGTGATATTTGCTTACATACCTATGACGGGCGTTGTGCTTGCATTCAAGAACTATCAGTATGCAGGTGGTATCTATGGTTCTCCGTGGAATGGACTGGATAACTTCAAAGCCCTGCTGGTAGCAGGTAAGTTAGGTCAGGTAACAAGAAATACGCTTTTGTATAATATCGCATTTTTGTTCCTGGGAGTTGTATTTGAAATGGGCAGTGCAATCCTGCTGAATGAAATATTCGGCAAGGTATTTAAGAAGATTGCGCAGTCCTTTATGTTCCTGCCATACTTCATCAGCTGGGTAGTAGCAGGTGCGATCATGTATAACATCTTCAACTATGAAAAGGGTGTATTTAACCATTTATTAAATATGTTAGGTTCTACACCTTTTGACTTATACAATACACCGGGCGCATGGCCATTTATATTAATCTTTTTAAAGATATGGAAACAGACAGGATATGGCTCCGTTGTATATCTGGCAGCAATCACAGGTCTGGATCAGGAAATGTTCGAAGCAGCATCCATAGATGGTGCAGGTGTATGGCAGAAGATCAAATACATCACGATTCCTTCCCTGATGCCTACCATGATGATTCTGGTATTAATGGGAATCGGTAATATCTTCCGCGGAGACTTCGGTCTGTTCTATCAGACAGTAAAGAGCAGTGCATTGTTACAGCCTGTTACGGATGTAATTGATACTTATGTCTTCCGTTTACTGATTAACAACAGTGATGTCGGTGTATCTGCGGCAGCAGGTTTATATCAGTCAGTACTCTGCTTCTTAACGATTACAATATGTAATAAGCTGGTTAAGAAAGTAGATCCGGACTACGCATTATATTAAGGAGGTGTGTAATATGTCAGCGACTCAGGTTCATCATAGAAAAATGACAAAAGACCAAATGATCGTGAATATTGTCGGCTATATTCTGATCGGCATATTTGCACTTGTATGTGTTATCCCGTTTTATCTGATCATTGTGGCATCTTTTACAGATGAGTCAGAATTGATCAGAAACGGATATCCTATTATTCCGACCGTATTCAGTGTACAAAGCTACCTGCTGTGTTTAAAGAATCCTGTGTCCATAGCCAAGGCATATGGAACAACAATTGGTGTTACAGCAGTCGGAACCGCATTTGCAGTATTTATTGCAACGATGACAGGTTATGTACTTTCCCGTAAGGATTTCCCATGGCGCAACAAGTTTTCATTCTTCTTTTTCTTCACGACACTGTTCAGTGGAGGACTGGTTCCATGGTATATGCTTTGTGTACGTTATCTGCACTTTAAGAATTCCTACATAGGTATTCTCTTACCACTGATGTTCTCAGTATGGAACATGATCATTGCAAAATCTTTCATGAACGGTATTCCAAGTGCTATTACAGAATCAGCCAAGATTGATGGTGCTAATGATTTTGTGATCTTCATGAAACTGATACTTCCTCTTAGTAAGCCACTGATTGCGACACTCAGCCTTTTCTCAGCGCTGGCTTACTGGAATGACTGGTATAACTGTATGCTCTATATTACCAATGAGGATATGTTTACATTACAGTACTACTTACAGAGAATGCTGGGTAGTGCAGAAGCTATGAGAATCGTAGCAGAGAAATCAGGTATCGCATTACCATCCGTTCCACTGGAAAGTATGAAGATGGCAATGACCGTTATCGCAACAGGACCGATTGTACTTCTGTATCCATTCGTACAGCGCTACTTTGTAAAAGGCCTTACGATTGGTGCAGTTAAGGGATAATAACTATTTATCAAAAGGAGAGGACAATATGAAGAAGAAAAAATTACTTGCAACTATTTTAAGTATGTGCATGACAGCATCCATGCTTACAGGCTGTGGCGGCTCTGCTGCATCCTCATCAACGACTGACACAACAGCAAAAGATACTGCCAAGACAGAGGCTGCACAGGCAGATGCAAAGACAGATACAGCAGCAACATCAGCATCTCTGGACAGCTTACCATCAGAGGTAGGTCAGGGAACTATCGCAGCAACTCCTGAAATGTATGCTTCCACAGATCTGAGCAAGAGCTACACAGTTAATATGTATCTGATCGGTGATACACCAAATGACTGGGATAGTGTTATTAATAAAGTAAATGATTACTTACAGCCATTTAACACAGAGCTTGCAGTTACATTCATGCGCTGGATTGATTATCAGACCATGTATTCTCTTGTACTTGCAGGTGGTGAACAGGTTGACCTGATCTTTACTGCCCCATGGTGTTTCATGTACAACGAAGCTGCAAAGGGCTCTTTCTATGAACTGACAGATGACTTTGTAGCAAACTATATGCCTCTTACAAGCAAGTACCAGGCAGCAGACAGCTGGGATGAGACAACAATATCCGGAAAGACAATCGCAGTACCATCCAATAAGGCACAGCCTATGGGTAAGATTGTAGCAGTCAGTCAGGACTTAATGGACAAGTACGGTATAAGCGAGCTGGATAACTGGGATGATTATAAGAAATATATGCTGACTATTGCAGAAAAGGAAACTCCTGAAAGTGGTATTTATGCGTTGGCGGCAGCCGGTGATAACAATGAGTTGTGGGATGTATACCGTCAGCAGACAGATACTTTCCTTGCCCTGGACAGCAGCTACCTGGATTTCATGTATGAATACAAAGGAGATATCCCTGCAAAAGAAGACATTAAGCTTGCTTATGAATTTGATTCCTTCCGTAATTATGCAAAAGATATGAAGGAAATGGCAGACGCAGGCTGCTGGAGCAGATCAGCCCTGACTAATACAGTAACAGATGACGATGCTTTTGGTAACTTACAAGGTGCATCTATCGCATGGAATGGTTCTGTATTCACATATATGAGACAGGCTGAAAAGACAGACGGCGTAAAATGTATGGCATATGACCTGACAAAGGAGCATCTGGTAGGTGCAGAAGCATATTCCAACAACGATATGGCAATCGCAGCAGGTTCCAAGAATCCTGAGAGGGCAGCTATGGTACTTGACCTGATCAAATTTGATACTTATCTGAACAGACTGCTTATTCTTGGTGAAGAAGGTGTACATTACTCTATTGATGACCAGAATCAGTATACTAAGTTAGACAAGAGTGCTGACTATGCGCCATTTGCTATTTCAGCATCCTGGGCAATCAAGAACAGTGACTTGAGTGAAGCCGGTGTGGAAGAGCGTGAGAAGAAGATTACAGATGCATGGGAATCCAGAGTACAGATGAATCCTACAATTACATTCGTATTTGATGATACTAATGTAAAGGCATATGTATCCGCAGTAACAGCAGTTCTTACAGATTATGTACCTATGCTTGAGCTTGGTCTTGTAGATGATGTAGATGCTACACTGGATGAAATGATCCAGAAGTGCTATGATGCAGGATTACAGCAGGTATATGATGAGTTCTACTCACAGTATGATGCATGGCTTGCAACTAGATAATAGTTACGGAGCTGATAAAAAACGATGCGAAGAAAGCTGGCTGATGAAGTCAGCTTTCTTGCTATCAGGAAGGGGGTGTTGGTATGACAATGGAAGAAATTGCAAGGGATATGGGAGTGTCCAGAAGTACGGTATCCAGAGCACTTTCAGGGAAAGGCAGAATCGGAGAAGATACAAGGGCAAGGATCAGAGAGTATGTGGGCAGGCAGTCAGAGGCAGAGAATCAGTCAACGAATAATTTGGCTGTAGTGCTTCCCAATGATGCCTATACGACCAATGCTCCTTTCTTTCAGGAGTGTCTGCTGGGAATCAGTGAAGTGGCGGCGGCGCTTCAATATCATGTCCTAATAACGGCAGGGGGGCTGAATGATACCCGTGGTATTTAGGTGCTTGTGGGGGAACATAAGATTGATGGAATTATCCTGCTGAGGGGTGTAGAGAATGACAGTGTCTTAAAATACCTGACAGACCGGCACTTCCCGACAGGACTTACAGGAAGCTGTAAGTATGAGGAAATCCTGCAGGTAGATGCAGACCATTATCAGGCGGCAGCAAGCCTAATGTCCGTTCTGATCGGACAGGGATATCGTAAATTTGCCTTTGTAGCAGGCGATATGCAGTATCGGGTCAATCAGAACCGCAGCGAAGGATGTTATGCCGCTTTGAAGCAATATGGACTGGATATGGAGCAGCAATGCTATTATACTGATTTTAGAAACGCAGAGCCGATAGAGAACTATATTTGTGATATGATAGAGAAAAGGGTTGAGTGTATTGTATGTGCAGATGATGTCATTTGTACCCGTTTCATGTCCTGCCTACAGGCGCAGGGTTATCGGATTCCTGATGATATTGGAATCGTATCACTGTGTAACAGTGCCAGTCTGGAGTGCTTTACTCCGGCAGTGACAGCAGTGAATGTCTCTGCAAGACAGATGGGGAATGTCATAGGAAGGCAGATGATCAACAGACTGCGTGGAGAAAGCTACAATGCAAAGACAACCTTGAATCATGAAATCCTGCTTCGCAAATCGGCAGACAGAGGATATCGTATCTAATTGTGTATGGGAAAGGTCAGGGCAAGAGAGTTATGTATTTATGTGATGAAAAGGTCAGAGAAAAACAAAATTTTAACCTGGACTGGTATTTTTATCATGGAGATAATCAAATACAGACAGGACAAACTCAGGTAAGTGACTATGAACCGGTCAAGCTGCCGCATGATTGGAGTCTGTACTATCCATGGAAAGAGGATGCACCATCCTGCGGTTCCGGTGGATATGCAGAAACGGGAATAGGCTGGTATCGTAAGATTTTTGACGTGAATCCACAGGCATTTACCGAGGGAAGAGTATTTATCCACTTTGAAGGTGTCTATATGCTTTCTACAGTGTGGATAAATGGGCATAAATTAGGACAGCATGTGTATGGATATACGCCTTTTGAATATGAGATCACACAATATCTGCATGAGGATGGCAGGGAAAATGTGCTGGATGTGAAGGTAGATAATTCTGCGCAGCCCGGTTCCAGATGGTACTCCGGCTCCGGTATTACAAGAAATGTATGGCTTGTGAAGACATCAGATACTTATATTGCGCCATTTGGAGTAGGAATCCAGATTCCCCGTATAGAAGAGGATAAAGCACATATATCAGTAGAAATCTCGCTTGCCCATGCAGAAGATAAGAAATTATCTGTTCAGACCACTGTATTCTCCCCGGACCATGAGATCTGTCTGGAGCTGTGTACGGACAGAAAGGGAGAAACCAGTACACTGCATCAGCAGGGGATAATAGGGACTCCGCTTTTGTGGGAAGTCGATGCGCCTTTTCTTTATGAAGCGGTGACTCTGCTCTATGACCAGGATACCCTGATTGATGAGGTACATACCTTCTTTGGTATCCGTACTGCCGTATTTGATGCAGATAAAGGATTTCTGTTAAATGGCAGACAGGTGAAGTTAAATGGTGTGTGTATTCACCATGATGGCGGCTGTATGGGTGCAGCGGTTCCCCTGCCTGTATGGAAAAGACGATTAGAGAAGCTGAAAGAAATGGGAGTCAATGCCCTTAGAATGGCGCATAATCCACCAGACAGCGCATTGCTGGATTTGTGTGACAGAATGGGATTTCTGGTAATGGATGAGGCTTTTGACGAATGGCATTATCTAAAGGGTAAGGAGCTTGGCAGCAATACCCATGAAAGCCACGGCTATTCCTTGTGGTTTGATACCTGTCATGAAGAAGATCTGCGTACCATGCTGCTGCGTGACCGTAATCATCCAAGTATTATTCTGTGGAGTATTGGAAATGAAGTGCCTGACCAGACTGCGCCGGAGGGGTATCTTACAGCCAGGCATTTAAAGTGCATCTGTAAATCCATTGACCCGCTGCGGGCAGTCACACAGGCAAATGACCAGATTGCAGCAGAGCCAAGGGCAGCCAGGGAAGAATTCTTAAACGAACTGGATGTAGTCGGATATAACTATGTGGGCAGATGGAGAACCAGGGCAGAGACTTACTATGATGAGGATAAACGCAATCATCCCAGCTGGTGCATGATTGGTACAGAGAACAGCGGGCTTGGTGGAATGAGAGGCCGGTATCTCTTTGGTATGGAGGAAAAAGCAGGCTGGTGGATGCGTCCATATTACAGTGCTCCGATAGAGGTGGGGCGCCTGCTTCGTTATACCATGACCCATGATTATGTGGCAGGGGATTTCATGTGGACAGGTATTGATTATCTGGGAGAAGCCCACTGGCTCAACCGTTCTGCAAATGCCGGGGTGCTGGATACCTGCGGCTTTGCCAAGGACAGCTTCTATTTCTACCAGAGTATCTGGAGAAGAGATATTCCTGTTGCACATTTGCTTCCCCATTGGAATATGGATGTAGATCAGGGAACAATACTTCAGGTGTTAGGCTATACGAACTGTGACAGTGCAGAGCTGATTTTAAATGGTAAATCCTATGGGAAAAAGGCATATTCCTACCCTGACTATGGAATGACACAAACCTATGGGCATTTTGATAAAGAGCCAATTCCTGCAAATACGGACAATCTGTTCCTTGGCTGGGATGTACCATATGAGCCGGGATATGTGGAATTAGTGGGCTTCAAGGATGGTAAAGAAGTCGTGCGTGACAGAGTGGAGACAGCAGGTGAACCATACGCAATCAGGCTCAATTGTTATCAGGATACTCTGGCAGCAGATGGGTTGGATGTAGGACAGATTGAGATAGCCATAGTAGATGAAAAGGGCAGACTGTGTCCGCAGTCAGAACAGTATGTTCAATTATCTGTAGAAGGTGCCGGCGAATTAATCGGCATTGATAATGGTAACTCAGCCAGTCATGAAAGCATGAAAGGAAGCGGTATTCATGTATCTGCCGGACAGGCATTTGCAGTAATACAGTCAACCGGCAGAGCAGGTAAATGTGTTGTGAGGGTGGAGGCAGAAGGACTGCAAAGTGCCGGAATAGAATTATCCTTTATATAAACATGTATAAACAGTAAAAAGGCGTCTCCTGATGATCAGGAGGCGCTGTGCTGTCTTTTGCGGTAATCAGTTGGCGTACAGTTGTGACTGGACTTAAAGACTCTGTTAAAAGTTGCCAGACTGTTAAAGCCGCTCTGCATGGCAATGTCAGCAATGGAATACTCGGGATTATCCAGAAGCAGTTCTGCATGGAGCAGACGCCTTTTGGTCAGATATTCATAATAGGATACGCCGGCAAATTCTTTAAATAAACGGATAAAGTGGGATTTACTGAATCCGGTCATTTCCGCAAGCTCGTCCATGGACAAATCTTCCGTACAATGTTCATTCATATAAGTACACAAATTAAAGAAAGTATCAATATAAGATTGCTGCTTATGTTTCTTGAGACTGCTGAAGCTGTCAGTTTGTTTCAGACGAAGCCTGCCTGCCTGCACAAAAAAGGCAATTGCCAGACCGTGAATACTGGCTTCAAAAAGCGGTTCTACTGAAGTATATTCCTGATAGATCTGCATGAGGTACTGAACCAGTCTGGAATGTATCTCAGGGCATTCAGATTCCCGGAACAGGGCATAAGGAAAGAACTTGTTATAAATGGAGTCGAAGCCATTGACTTCTCTTAAAATTGCATGATCTACCTGAAAAATAAGCCTGCGTCCCTTGGGTGGTGCTATCAGTTCATGTATCTGTCCGGATGGGATGATAAAGATATCATTTGGCTCCAGACAGTAGGATTGCTTCTCTATTACAGCAGTGTATATATTCTCAATTGGCATAATAATTTCCAAGTCAGTGTGCCAGTGAGCAGGATAGTTCTCTGCTTCTATATTCATATACAGACGAAACGCCTGTGTAGCCGGATGAAGGACGGTTTCGCGCCATCCATGCAACTCTTCAATCATAACAAATCCTCCTGATCAAAAATACTCATTTTCTCAAATAGTATCAAAATACGCTGCAGTACAAACCGCAAAATTTACTTGAATCATTGTTTAGATTGTACTCATCATAACAAAAGACAGCCAATTAATCTAGCGTTTTGTCGTATATTTTAAAGAAAATATGTAACTATTCAGAGCCATGCAAATTAAGGCAGAATAT
>ENA-OPJV01000543-OPJV01000543.1-human-gut-metagenome-genome-assembly--contig:-NODE-543-length-14212-cov-1.835488_pt1 | contig 14212 bp, 8 predicted proteins | sample MGYA00241772_ERZ501669 | MGnify/ENA primary metagenome ERZ501669 (study PRJEB25962, sample SAMEA2042290) | human gut metagenome | biome: human gut; feature: human-associated habitat; material: faeces...
CCTTTCTCTGTAAAAAAAGTTCCCTGCAGTACAAAAGCATATCATCAAAATCAATGAGCCTCTTCCTTTTTAATTCACTTTCATATCTTCTGAATATACTTTTGAATTCTTCCTGCGGACAGTTTGTGGAGTAGTAAGCGTCTATATCTATTCCTTCTGTTTTAATACGGCTTATTTCTCCGGTAATAAGATTAATCGTCTCATTAATATCTTCCGTTTCGATATTACTTCTTTCAACCGCATCTTTTATTATCTGTTCCCGCACTTCATCCTTGATAATATTATCTACCGTGTAATTATAAGCATATTTTAATATGGAAAAATACACGGCATGAAAAGTGCCGAAGGTAACGGGAAGTTTTCTGCCGCAGAGTGCCGTAAACCTGTTTTTCATTTCTGTAGCTGCGGCTTTTGTAAATGTAATAACAAGTATTTCGGAAGGCTTAACATGGCAGTTATCTATAAGATATTTTACCCTGCCTGTTAAAACGGTGGTCTTACCGCTTCCCGGCCCTGCTAAAACAAGACACGCTCCTTTATTAAATTCTATTGCTTTTAACTGTTCATTGCTGAATTTCAAACATTTCTCCTGACTGCCTGTAACGGCAGATAATTCATAATTCTTAAATAAGCTGAAAAAAGCCCATTCCCAGAGACAGGTGAAAACACCTGCCTTGAGAATAAGCATTTTTATTTAAAGATTCCTTTTTTTCTCTTTTTGTCTTCGCGTTTGACGCCATTATTCATAGCCGTATCAAAATTAATCAATGCTTCACGCTGTTCCTCTGTAAGTCTTTCAGGTACTTTTACAACGAGTGTAACATAATGGTCACCTCTTACCTGACTGTTTCTTATGGAAGGAACACCTTTTCCTCTTAAACGAACCTTAGTGTCTGTCTGTGTTCCCGGTTTAACGTCATACTCGACCTGTCCGTCAACGGTTGCAATCCTTATGGTATTACCAAGTGCTGCATCCGCAAATGAAATAGGTACCGTTGAGTATATATTCATATCCTGTCTTTCAAAAACAGAATCTCTTGATATACTTACTTCAACAAGAATGTCTCCTCTTTCACCACCGTTAATACCCGGTTCACCTTTTCCTGCAAGTCTTACTCTCTGTCCATTATCAATACCCGCAGGTATGCTGACCTTAATTTTCTTTCTGTTAGAAATATAACCTGTACCATAGCAATCCGGACATTTTTCTTTAATTATCTTGCCTTTGCCTTTACAGTCAGGACATACGGTAACATTTCTAACCATACCGAATAATGACTGCTGGGTCATAACAACCTGACCGGAGCCTCCGCATTTTGAACATGTAACAGGCGAAGTTCCGGGCTTTGCACCACTACCGTTACACTTTGTACATGTATCTTTAAGGTTAAGATCCAGCTCCTTTTCACAGCCAAAAATAGCTTCTTTGAATGTAAGTTTTACGCTTGCAAGTATATTCGCTCCCTTAACCGGTCCGTTTCCGCCGCCTCTGCGGGTTCTTCCACCACCAAACAGGTCACCGAATATATCGCCGAACATGTCACCCATATCGCCAAAGTCGAAGCCACCGGCACCGCCGGCTCCTCCGCCATTTTCAAATGCAGCGTGGCCAAACTGGTCATACTGCTGTCTCTTCTGAGGATCACTTAAAACAGCATAAGCTTCAGAAGCTTCCTTGAACTTTGCTTCAGCTTCTTTGTCTCCGGGATTGGTGTCAGGATGATATTTCTTAGCCAGAACTCTGTATGCTTTTTTGATAGCTGCTTCGTCAGCGTCCTTTGACACACCTAAGACTTCGTAATAGTCTCTTTTATCTGCCATAACTAAATCCTCCACACAGATGCCTGCGAAAAAATCCGCAGGCACCATTTATCTTATAATCCTAAAAATTAAACTTCTCTGTAGTCTCCGTCAACAACATCATCTGCTGCTCCTGAGTTATTTCCCATATCAGGACCTGCACCGGCTCCCATGTCAGGACCTGCTGCTCCGGCAGCTCCCTGTCCCTGTTCATAAAGCTTTGCAAATAATGTCTGTGCACTGTTCATAAGTTTATCTTTAGCAGCTTTAATTTCATCTACATCTGCATCAGTCATTGATTCAGGTGTTGTTCTGTCGATAACAGCTTTCAAAGCATTAAGATCTGCTTCAACGGCATCTCTATCGCTTCCTGAAATCTTATCGCCTACTTCATCAAGGGCCTTCTGTGTCTGGAATACCATTGAATCAGCTTCATTACGTGCTTCAATTCCTTCCTTACGTTTCTTATCCTGTGCTTCAAATTCTGCTGCTTCCTTTACAGCCTTTTCAATATCATCATCTGACATATTAGTGCCTGATGTAATTGTAATATGCTGTTCCTTACCTGTTCCAAGGTCTTTAGCTGATACATTAACAATACCGTTTGCATCAATATCGAATGTAACTTCAATCTGAGGAACACCTCTTCTTGCTGGTGGAATACCGTCAAGTCTGAACTGTCCAAGTGATTTATTGTCTTTTGCAAACTGTCTTTCACCCTGAAGTACGTTGATATCAACGGCTGTCTGGTTATCTGCTGCTGTTGAGAATACCTGACTCTTCTTTGTAGGAATTGTTGTATTTCTCTCGATAAGTTTTGTTGCAATACCACCCATTGTCTCAATTGAAAGTGAAAGTGGTGTTACATCAAGAAGAAGGATATCACCAGCACCTGCATCACCAGCTAACTTACCACCCTGGATAGAAGCACCGATAGCTACGCACTCATCTGGGTTAAGAGTCTTGCTTGGCTCATGTCCTGTTAATGACTTAACCTTATCCTGCACAGCAGGGATTCTTGTAGAACCACCAACTAATAATACCTTTGAAAGCTCTGAAGCTGTAAGACCTGCATCTGAAAGTGCATTCTTAACTGGCTCTGCAGTCTTTTCTACAAGGTCATGTGTTAATTCATCGAATTTAGCTCTTGTAAGAGTCATCTCAAAGTGCTTTGGTCCTTCAGCTGTAGCTGTGATGTAAGGAAGATTGATTTCTGTCTGAGTTGTGCTTGAAAGTTCCTTCTTAGCCTTCTCAGCTGCTTCCTTAAGTCTCTGAAGAGCCATTGTATCCTTAGAAAGGTCAACGCCTTCCTTAGCCTTGAAATCATTTAACATATACTGTGTAACAGCATTATCGAAATCATCACCACCAAGCTTGTTATTACCAGCTGTAGCAAGAACTTCAATTACACCATCACCGATTTCGATAATAGACACATCGAATGTACCACCACCTAAATCGTAAACCATAATCTTCTGCTCATGCTCATTATCAAGACCATAAGCTAAAGCTGCTGCTGTAGGCTCGTTGATGATACGCTGAACGTTAAGACCTGCTATCTGACCTGCGTCCTTTGTTGCCTGACGCTGTGAGTCTGTGAAGTATGCGGGAACGGTGATAACAGCATCTGTTACCTTTTCACCGAGGTAACCCTCAGCCTCTGTCTTCAGCTTCTGAAGAATCATAGCTGAAATCTCCTGAGGTGTGTACTTCTTGCCGTCAATGTCTACCTTGTAGTCACTGCCCATGTGACGCTTGATCGAAATGACCGTTCTGTCGGGGTTTGTAACTGCCTGGTTCTTTGCGAGCTGACCTACAAGACGCTCGCCGTCCTTAGTGAAAGCAACAACTGAAGGAGTTGTTCTTGAACCCTCGCTGTTTGTGATAACAGTAGGCTCGCCGCCTTCGATAACTGCTACACATGAATTTGTTGTACCTAAGTCAATACCTATTATTTTTCCCATGATAATTATCTCCTTACCGTAAGGTTCTTACAGAACCGTTTATTCTTCGGGCTTAAGCCCATTTGATTGCTTTTTACTTTACGACTGCTACCATCGCAAAACGGAGAACCTTTTCTCCTATTTTATAGCCTTTCTGGAATGTGGCGGCTATAGTGCCTTCTTCCTTGCTGTCATCCTCAACCTGCTGTACAGCCTGATGATACGAAGGATTGAACTGTGCGCCGTCCGATTCAATCACCTCAACGCCTAAGTTCTGAAGAGCCGTAACAAAGCTCTCGTGTATCATCTCAACGCCCTTCTTGTAGTCGGGGTCTTTGCACTCCGCCGCAAGCGCTCTGTCGAGATTGTCCATAACGGGTAAAAACTCCGTTAAGTTTCTTGCCGTAATCTCGGGGGAAAGCTCCATTCTTTCCTTGGCGGTACGCTTTCTGTAGTTGTCGAATTCCGCCATAGTCCTGAGCAGCTTATCCTTAAGGTCGGCAATTTCGAGATCCTTGGGATCTACCTTGATTTCTTCGGCTTTTGTTTCAGCCTTTTCTTCTGTCACCTCTCCGGTTGTTTCAGCTACCTTTTCGGTGGCTGTGTCTGCGGTCTGCTGAGTTTCTTCCTTGGTTTCCTTTTCCTTCTTACTCAAACTGAATCCGCCTCCTTTTCATCATTCTTTTCTTCCTCCTCGTCATTGCCTGCCGACAGTGCATCGGTGACCTTTGACGAGAAATATTCAATATACGGTATCAGCTTCTTGTAATCCAGTCTTACAGGACCTATAACTCCGAAAGAACCTGCCTTTCGTCCGTCCTTATTGAAGCTTGCCGCTATCAGACTGGAATTGGTAACGGCGAATGTATCGCTTTCGGCTCCGAACTTTATCTGTATGCCTGAGAACGTATCGTCAAGCCAGCTGCAAAGCTCGTTCTTGCCGTCAAGTATCGTTGCTATCTGAGTGTTCGAGAAATCAGAACAGGTCAGCAGATTCTTTTCTCCGCTGAACTCTACCTGCTGCTGCATTTCAGCCGATATATCGACTACCGCTTTGAGAAGCGGCGATAACGTCATCATATATCCGCCCATTGCCTGCGTCAGTTTATCTATATATTCATCGGACAGCTCATCAAGGTTTACGCCTTTGAGGTTCTTGTTTACAAACTGCGTGAAGAAATCCATCTGCTCGTTTGTAAGATCAAAGCTCAGCCTGCATACTCTGTTTCTGATATTGCCCTCGGAGGTTATCAGAAGAAGAACATACATTCTTTTGCCTGTGGGGATAACGTCTACCTTTGTTATTACCGAAAACTTGTTTACGGTGTTGGTAGAAACTATCGCCCATTTCGTAATATCCGCAAGAGCCCTTGACGCATTGTCGATTATCTCGTCATCGGTCGCTCCGCCGATATTATCAAATATACGGTCTATCTCCTCTTTTTTTTCATCGGGTAACTGTGCGGGTGACATTACCTTTTCTATATAAAGCCTCAGTCCCTGATATGTCGGAAGTCGTCCCGAACTTGTGTGCGTATGCTCAAGATAGCCCTGCTGTTCAAGAGCCGCCATCTCATTTCTTATAGTTGCACTTGAAACTGCATTATCCAGCTTTTCGGCTATCAGCTTTGAGCCGACCGCCTCGCCTGTGCGTATATATTCGTCAACTATCGCTTCAAGGATTCTGAGTGTACGGTTTTCCATATTCCTTTTCCCTTCTTTCAGCGGTACTCCGCTGTTTCCGGCTGGTTAGCACTCATAATTTTTATCTGCTAGCACTCTACCTCTCTGAGTGCTAAACACAATATAACACACTTTCAGCACTTTGTCAAGAGATTTTTTAATAAAATTTGCACAAATTATTATTAATTTCTGTGTACGAATTTGTGCATTTACATTTTTTAGAATTTGCGATAACTTCTGTCGTAATAATGATGCGGATTTTTACGCATACTATTCGCGCAACTCACGCAACGCTGTGCCGTTTTAAAACGGCAACCGATTTTACATTATGAAAGGAACAACTATGGATAATAACAATTTAAAAAAGCAAAACAGGCTTATGAAAAAGCCTGTCCCAAAAACACCTGAGGAACGCAGTGAAACGGAAGAAATAATTCTTGATAATTTCTGCGGATGCTGTTCCTCATCGGACTGCACGGGGCTTATTCCTTCCGACCCGACGAGCGAAACGGCGGCTGATGAATACCGTAATGTTTATCCCTATGCCGTACCGGACAGTGACGGGATGCCGTATACCAAGAACAAGAAAAAGACTTACGGGAAAGAGGGTACACACGGCGGTGTGTGAATATAAGAGGCTGTCGGCTTATGCGTGCCGACAGCCTTTATTTACTTCATATTTTCAAGTACATCTATCACCTTATCGAGTGACGGTGCGACCGCATACACAGCTTTAAGCTGTTCCTCCTCAGGCTGAGTAAGATCGGGTACCATTACAGTGACACAGCCTGCACTGCTTGCAGATTTTACACCGTTCGGGCTGTCCTCAAGAGCCATGCACTGCGACGGCTCAAGCCCCAGCTTTTCGCAGGCATAAAGATAGATGTCAGGACAGGGCTTGCCGTTTTCGAGCATATTACCGCAGATTATCGTTTCGAACTTGTCATAAACGCCTATCTTTTTAAGATACTCCTCAGCACGTTCGATATTTGTAGCGGTAGCGACCGCCGTTCTGTAGCCGTGTGACGTAAGATAGTCAAGCAGTGTATCAAGCCCCTGCTTTTTCTCTATGCCGTGTACATCGGTATATTCCTTCATCAGCTTTACACGCAGATCATGTATAGCCATATAGTCGCAATCTTCTCCAAACCACTCCTTGAGCTGCGGTATGGCAAACTTTCTTGAAAATGATCTCAGTGCAAGTGCGTGTCTGCGTTCCATAGGGAAGCCGAGCTTATTTGCCGCTTCGCACCAGTATTTCACCAGAAGCTTCTCGGTATCGAGCATAAGCCCGTCCATATCAAATATTACAGCCTTTATCTCCATAGTTACTCCTTTATTCAGGTATAGAAAAAGTCGTTTTTGGTGTAGAAACTTCTCTAACCCTAACCCCAAACCCCTTCCCCACGGTGAAGGACTGTGTATGCTTGGTTGGCTCTGCATCGTGCAGAGACTTTGGGCATACACGCCCGGCGTCCGTGCCGGGGCTGTATTATTGGGGCTACCGCCCCTAATCCCTGTCGGGGGCTTTGCCCCTGCGACCCCTTTTATAACAAAATACTACTCCTTATATCTTCGTCATCTTGGCAAACTTTGCGGCAACCTTCTTGGTGCCTTTATCGTCAAACGCTATTTCAAGCAGCCAATCTCCGCCCATTGCCTTTGCCGAAAGCACAGTTCCTTCACCGAATACCCCGTGACGCACACGCTCGCCCGGCGCATAGCTTACATTCTCGACACGTTTTTCCATTTCACGCTGTCCGGCACGGTACGATCTCTGCTGTTGCTGTAAATAGCTTGTACGGGGTTTCATCTGCTCTGCGCTTCTTGCCGCCGCCGACGCTGTTACAGCCGAATGATCGTCATAAGCCATATACTGTGACGGTATCTCCACCACAAAGCGTGAAACCTTGTTCCTCATAGTCTGACCGTACAGCATACGCTGTTTTGCACAGGTGAAATAAAGATGTCGCTTTGCTCTTGTTATAGCAACATAGGCAAGTCTTCTTTCTTCCTCTATCTCCATCGGGTCAAACTGGGAACGGTAGCCGGGGAAAATGTTTTCCTCTGCGCCTACAACAAACACGGTATCAAATTCAAGTCCCTTTGCGGAGTGCATTGTCATAAGCACCGCCTTGTCGTCATCGGCTTCAAAGCTGTCCATATCAGAAACAAGCGCTACCTGCTCTAAAAATTCCGATAATCCCGCACCCTCGTTTTCCTTTGCGAAGGTTATCATATTAGACTTTAATTCGTTTATATTTTCAAGGCGAACTTCGCCCTCAAGTCCCTGTCTTTGCATTGCCTCCCTGTAGCCGAAGCGGTCAAGAATATCGTCAATAAGGCTACCGTCCGAAATATCATCGGTATGCTGTGAAAGCTCGCTGAACGTTTCACCGAGCGGAACAAGCACCTTTGCCTTTCTTGACAGCGACGGCAGGCTGTTGCTCTCGCACATTGCCTGTACATAGGATATTCCCATGCCCGATACAACACGGTTCAGTTCGTCAAGCGTTGCCGCACCTATTCCTCTTACAGGCTCGTTTACGATTCTTCCGAAGCGCACTTCATCATAATTATTGTTAAGCACGCAAAGATAAGCGATAATATCCTTTATTTCCTTACGCTCATAGAAACGCACACCTCCGATTATCTTATAAGGTATACCGCTCTTTGCAAGCGTGGTTTCGACCGTTCTTGACTGGGCGTTGTTACGGTAGAGTATAACGTGGTCGGCGTACTTTTTTCCCTGCTTTACTCCGTCAAGGATACGCTCTGTTATAAACATCGCCTCTTCCTGCTCGGTAGAAAAGCGATCCATTCTTATCTTATCACCGTCACCGAGGTCTGACCACAGATTCTTGTCCTTATGCTGAGTGTTGTTCGCTATGACCGCATTTGCCGCTTTAAGTATAGTAGCGGTTGAGCGGTAGTTCTGCTCCAGCTTTATGACCTCTGCGCCGAACTGTTCCTCAAACGAGAGGATATTCTCGATAGTAGCGCCCCTGAAACGATAGATACTCTGATCCTCATCACCTACAACGCACAGGTTTCCGCTGCCCTCGGCAAGCAGTGACACCAGCTTATACTGTGCCGCATTGGTATCCTGATACTCATCGACCATTATGTATCTGAATCTGTTCTGCCAGTGTGAAAGAACATCGGGACAATGTGCAAACAGCTTTACAGTCAGCATTATTATATCGTCAAAGTCGAGCGCATTTGCCGCCTCAAGCCTTGCCTGATAGTCGGTGTAGATAGTCTTTGCGGTAGAAAGCTGATAATCGTCACTGCCGTTCTTTCCCTTTGTCGAAAACTTATCGGGAGTTATCAGCTTATCCTTTGAGCGTGATATTAAATTCTGCACCGCCTTCGGAGTTACCGCCTTGTCGGAAATATTGTGCTCTTTCATTACCGTCTTGATAACCTTAAGCTGATCATCGGTATCATATATCGTAAAGTTGGACTTATAGCCCATACCAAGTTTCTCTATATCCTGTCGCAGTATTCTGACGCAGGCACTGTGGAACGTTGCCGCCCATATACCGTCAACATCTGCGCCCATATTTTCAAGACGTTCCTTAAGCTCTGCCGCCGCCTTATTCGTAAAGGTCACCGCAAGTATGTTCCACGGCTTTACTCTGTCCTCGCCGAAAATCTCCGAAAGACGCTCAGCCGCATCAAAGTTGTCGATTTCGCCTGCAAGAAAACTCTGCGCAAAAGCGACATCATCGTCGGACAGCTCTCTTACAGTATTGCTGTTATACGCATTACCGAAAAGGAGCATATTTGCGATACGGTTACAAAGCACGGTGGTTTTACCGCTCCCTGCGCCTGCCACTATAAGCACTGCTCCGTTTATGCGGAACACCGCCTTTTTCTGCATATCGTTTGTACGGCTGAAATACTTGTTCAGCACCTGTTTTTTCAGTGTTAAATAGTCCATAATTACCCCTTGATATTATGCCGTTTAAACGGCAAGAACGGGGAGGGTATTCCCCTCCCCTGATATTAAAAAGTGAAGAATGAAAAATTGAGGTTGCCCTGTGAGCGTATTTCAATATTCCTTATTCTGCCTTGTTGAACCGTCAGTTGCTCTTTGATGTACTGTCGCTCTTGTCACTCTTGCTTTCTGTGCTGTTTGCACTGCTGTCAAGATTTACGAAAGGATTTACACCGTCACCGATTATCTGAGGTAACTGGCCGTTCCAGTTGTTTATCTTCATATAATCAATGTAGTTGGGACTTGTTTCAAGCTGTTTTTGTACAGCCTGAATAGCGTAAGCCTGTGCGTCCGCTTCGAGCTTTGTGCTGTCAGCCTTTGCCTGTGCGGCGATAACTACCTGCTTTGCCTCTTCCTCTTTTTCCTTTGTCTTGTTCTCCATCTTGAGAGCATCCTGTGCGGCTATGACCTTAGCCTGTATGGATGTTTCAAACGCTTCGTCAAACGCAAGATTCTCTATTGCGAATGAAACAACGATTATTCCGCTGGGAGCAAGCGTATTTGTAAGCTCCTGCTGTATAGTCTGCTGAACGTCGGCTCTTGACTGTACAAGTTCCTCCGCCTTTACTTTACCTATTTCGTTCTTTGATATTTTCGCTACGTTCTGAACAAGCAGTTTTGACTCTACATTGTCAATTCCGACATTTCTTATTATATCGGAGAGCTTTGCGCTGTCGTATCTGTAGTTCAGCTTAAGCTGTAACGACTGTACCGTCTGCGTGTCGCTCGTATAAGCGTCGTCCGTTACCGAATAGATCTGCTCTCTTGTATCGACCTGTCTTATCTCCTCTATAAAGGGTATGCAGAAGTTAAGACCGGGTGCAAGATTGTCCTGCGTTATCTTTCCGAATGTGTACTTTACGCCGATAAAGCCTTCGTTTACTATCGAGAAGCAGTTGAACAAAACAATAATCAGTGCTACCGCAATAACAGCAATAACAGCTATCTTTCCTGCTTTCTTCCCGTTGAATTCCTTAGTGTCCGATGAGCTTGTGCTGAATTTCATTTCTGCCATAATATTTGCCTTTCTTCTGTCGGGTTTATGTTACATTCACAGAATAACACAAGGTTATTAACTGCACTTAAACATCGAGTGCTGAATATTTATCGTTGATTTTTACCTTTGCTTCCGGTGCGACAATATTTTCTTCTGTCGGGAGCTTCTTCTCACGCATCTGTCTGAATGCCTGCGTCAGCATCAGCTTGATACGGTTGACCTGATTTACCTCCGATGCGCCGGGGTCATAGTCAACGGCTATGATGTTGGATTCGGGGTTCTGTCTGCGCAGTTCTCCGATTATTCCCTTGCCTGTAACGTGGTTGGGCAGGCAGGCAAACGGCTGCATACAGATTATATTGTTTACTCCGCTGTGGATAAGTTCTATCATCTCAGCAGACAGGAACCAGCCCTCGCCTGCTATGTTACCTGTCGATACAACGCCCTTGACAAGCTTTCTCATATCGCTTATCTTCATAAACGAGCCGAACTTAGTGCCTTCTATCGCTCCCTTATATGACTTCTGCATAAATTCAATCAGCTTTATCGCCATATTGCTCAGCTTATATCTTGCACCGGAAACGGTAAGCAGCTCGTGGCGTGAATTTGCGTGGTCACAGATAAAGTAGATGAATCCCATAAGGTCGGGTACTACCGCCTCTGCGCCCTCAGCCTCGACAAGTTCTACAACGTTGTTGTTTGCGGCAGGGTGGTATTTTACAAGTATCTCGCCGACGATTCCGACACGGGGCTTTTCAATATCAAGCGTAGGGATAGAATCAAAGTCGGCAACGATAGCCTTTACATTCTTGTTGAAACGTGCAAGCGACAGGCTCTTTATCTCGCCCTTGAGCTTTTCGTTCCACTTCTCGTACATCTTGTTCGTTGCGCCCTTTTCAGCCTCATAAGGACGTACACGGTATACGCAACGGCTGAGCAGATCTCCGTAAATTACCGATATGAAAGCACGGTATATCAGCGGAAGCGTCAGCGTGAATCCGGGATTCTTCTCCATTCCGACAACGTTCAGCGAAATCAGCGGAACATTGTCAAGTCCTGCGTCCTTCAGTGCCTTTTTGAGCATACCGACATAGTTTGTGGCACGGCAGGCACCGCCCGTCTGGGTGATAAGCACCGCTACCTTGTCCTTGTCATACTTGCCGTGATTGAGTGCATAGAGAAGCTGACCTATAGTGATAATGGCAGGGTAGCAGGCATCGTTGTTGACGTACTTTAATCCCTCGTCTACTACTTCCTTTGAATAGTTCTTCTGTATCTCAACATTATATCCCGAGTAGCGGAATGCCTGTTCAAGCAGTTCAAAATGATACGGCGACATCTGAGGAGCTATAATCGTATAGTCCTTCTTCATTTCCTTCGTGAACAGAGGCTGACGGATATAACCCTTGTACTTCGGTACAGGCTTTATACCGTTTCTTTCACGCTCCTCCATTACCGAGATAAGTGAGCGCAGTCTTATTCTTGCCGCACCGAGATTATTTACCTCGTCTATCTTCAGTACGGTGTACATTCTGCCGTAGCCCTGCAGTATCTCCTGTACCTCGTCTGTTGTGATAGCGTCAAGTCCGCAGCCGAATGAGTTAAGCTGTACAAGCTCAAGCTCCGGTGTCTGACCTACAAGCGTAGCCGCCGCATAAAGTCTTGTGTGGTACATCCACTGGTCTACTACACGGATGGGACGTACTACCGTACCTAAATGTGCAACGCTGTCTTCTGTAAGCACAGCAAAGCCGTAGCCGTTTATCATTTCGGGTATACCATGGTTTATTTCAGGGTCTACATGATAAGGTCTGCCTGCAAGAACGATGCCCTTCTTGCCCTTTTCCTTGAGCATCTTAAGCACTTCTTCGCCCTTTGAGCGTATATCATCCTTGAAGCGTCTGTCCTCCTCATAGGCGGCTTTGAGCGCAACGCCTATTTCCGCTCCGCCTATACCGAGCGGCATAAACTCCTCGATAAGACGTTCAAGCATTCTGTCCTCGTCATATATAGGCAGGAACGGATTCATAAACGTTATATCATCTGAACGAAGCTCGGGTACGGAGTTCTTTATAACCTCGCTGTATGTTGCGACAACGGGGCAGTTATAATGGTTATCTCCTCCGCCGCCGTTATCCATTTCATAAGGAAGTGCAGGGTAGAATATAAACTTCACGCCCTCGTCAAGAAGCGACATTATATGTCCGTGTGACAGCTTTGCGGGATAACATACCGACTCTGAGGGCATCGTTTCGATACCTCTGTCATATATCTCACGGCTTGATTTAGGCGACAGCTTTACGCTGTAGCCGAGCTTTGTGAACAGCGTGAACCAGAACGGATAGTTCTCGTAAAGTCCGAGCACACGGGGAATTCCGACTACACCTCTCGGTGCTGTTTCGGGGTCGAGCGGCTCATAGTCGAACAATCTCTTGTATTTATAATCGAACAGGTTGGGTAAAAGCTCCTTGCTCTTGCTTCCGAGACCTGCGCCACGCTCACAGCGGTTGTTCGTTATGTATCTTGTTCCGTCTGCAAACTTACTGATAGTGAGCAGGCAGTTATTTGAACATCTGCCGCAACGTGCGGTCGTTTTCTGAATAGTGAAGTTTTCAAGCTTTTCAAGCGGAGCTAACGTACTGCCCTTGCCGTCGTCACGGGACAGAGCGACAAGCGCACTTCCGTATGCACCCATAAGACCTGCCTTATCCGGACGTACTACCTCACGTCCGCAGGTAAGCTCAAAGGCACGAAGTACCGAGTTATTAAGGAACGTACCGCCCTGTACTATTATCTTTTCACCCATCTGCTTCGGGTCACGGATCTTGATAACCTTGAACAGAGCGTTCTTAACTACAGAATAGGAAAGTCCTGCGGATATATCCGCAACGCTTGCGCCCTCCTTCTGAGCCTGCTTTACACGGCTGTTCATAAATACTGTACAGCGTGAACCAAGGTCAACGGGGCTTTTTGCGGAAAGGCCTATCTGAGCAAATTCTTCAGGCTGCATACCGAGCGCATTTGCAAAGTTCTGGATAAACGAGCCGCAACCGGACGAGCAAGCCTCATTAAGAAGTATGCTTTCTATTTCTCCGTCCTTTACACGCATACACTTCATATCCTGACCGCCTATGTCAAGGATAAACTCAACGCCGGGCAGAATCTTCTCAGCTGCCTTGTAATGCGCCATTGTTTCGATCTCGCCAAAATCAACGCCGAGCGCCGCCTTTATAAGATGCTCGCCGTAGCCTGTAGCGGTCGACTTTGCTATATATGCCTTTTCGGGCATTTTCGAATATACGTCTTTTACTATCTCAATCACGGATTTGAGCGGATCGCCCATATTGTTTCCGTAGTGAGAATAGAGAATATCACCGTCTTTATTTATAAGAGTAGCTTTTGTTGTGGTAGAGCCTGCATCTATACCAAGATAGCAGGGTCCTTCGGCTTCAGATAGTTCTTTTACGGGGATAACCGCCTTTGCGTGTCTGTCGCAGAATTCTTTAAGTTCCTGCTCGTCTTTGAACAGGGGTGCAAGTCTTTCTACCTCGTGTACCTCGACAGTGGCAAGCGCCTTAAGATCGTCCCTCAGCTTGTCCACAGAAAGTTCCTCACGGTTTTCCGCAAGAGATGCGCCCATAGCGACAAACAGATTTGCATCGGGCGGAAAAACTATATGTTCATCGTCAAGCTGTAACGTTTCGATGAAACGCTTTCTGAGCTCCGAAAGATAGTGAAGCGGTCCGCCGAGGAACGCAACGTGTCCTCTTATCGGCTTTCCGCAGG
>ENA-OPJV01000554-OPJV01000554.1-human-gut-metagenome-genome-assembly--contig:-NODE-554-length-14093-cov-1.740205_pt1 | contig 14093 bp, 13 predicted proteins | sample MGYA00241772_ERZ501669 | MGnify/ENA primary metagenome ERZ501669 (study PRJEB25962, sample SAMEA2042290) | human gut metagenome | biome: human gut; feature: human-associated habitat; material: faeces...
TATGTTCAAGGCTTGCCCAGAAATCCATTGCTATGGTCCTGAACTGAACCTCAACTCTCATGGGTTTTTTCTCCGTTGTAAGAAAAATAGGTACTTCAATAATAAGATGATAGCTTCTGTACCCACTCTTCTTAGGGTTGGTTATATAGTCTTTCTTTTCAATCAGGGTAATATCATCCTGTGCAAGAAGACAGTCTACCAGTTTATAAATATCATCCGGAAATGAACATATAACCCTTATGCCTGCAACATCATTAAGGTTGGCTTCGATACTGTCAACCGTAAGAGGATAATTATTCCTCTTTAATTTGTCGATAATGCTCTTTGGACTCTTAATCCTGCATTTAATGGATTCAAAAGGATTTCGGCTTGTCTGATAAGACAGCTCGGTATTAAGTACATCAAGTTTTGTCTTAACCTCCAGCATGGCACACTGATACTGCATCATAAGATGACCGTATTTTGCCAGTTCATTATTCTGAAACGCATTCTCCACAACTTCAAGATACTGTTTATTACTGCCCGTAAGCTCTATGTATTGTTTATTACTGTCCATAAGATTCCTTCTTTCCTGTTTTTTTCATAGCAATTCCGCAGATTATCACAGCAAGTACAATTCCTATACTGTCAATAAGCACATCCAAAGGCCTTCCACTTCTCCCGCCTACAAAAGTCTGGTGTAATTCATCGCTGCATGCATATATTACCGCTATTACAAACATAAAAATAAGTGTATTTTTTGTACCTGTACCAATACCTTTACGCAGACCTAAAAATAAGGTTAGCGTAAGTATAAAATATTCTGTAACGTGTGCCAGTTTCCGTATAAAAAATTCGGACATTCCCAAAAATCCCGTAAATATACCGCTTAAAGAGGAAGATTCCTCTCCTGTATCCGTTGACAGCCTGAAAATGACTGCCATCATTACAAGAGAAGGAACCCACCATAAAATTTTTTTCAGCATAATCTTTCAATTTTGGCTTTCATCGCATCTTCTCCGATTATATGGATGATTGTCCATAAGTCAGGGGTATTGGCTCTGCCAGTAACCGCAATTCGTACAACTTCCGCAATATCGGAAATACTTCCTTTGTAGTTCTCAGGATTAGCCTTATATGCTTTCATATCAGATGCAAAAGAAAGATTGTCCGCTACTTTCTTTAATTTATCAAACCATGCGGAATTATCATCATTATGATCATAGCCTGCAAGGTACTCTTTAAGGATTTCCTTAACTGTATCTTTGTCAAACTTAAATTCTTCTGCGTCATTATTTTCTTCAAAGAAATATCCTATAAGTTCAAAAATCTGCTTTGCGTATATGAAGTCTTTTCTTCTTCTCTTCATTCCGATACCCATATAGAGTCTTAAAATTGCAAGCATCTTTTCTCTATCGGCAAACCATACTTTCGCCTTTTCAGGTTCATTTCCGGCTGCCCAGTCATAAAGAAAATCATACATTTCTTCTTCGGAAAGTTTTGCAAGTTCGTTTTTACAGATATTATGAAGTTTGTCCTTGTCAAAAAGTGCTCCTGACTGGCTCATCTTCTCAACGCTGAACGGAAATTCTTTAATATCCTTATCAGGGAATTTCTCGTACCACTCCTCAAAATTAGAGTTAAGAAGTGTAAGAAGGTATACCTTCATCGCCATTGGATGATAACCGTCTTTGCGATAGTAATCAAGGGAAAGTTCAGGGTCTTTTCTCTTTGAAAGTTTTCTTTTTCCGCCTGTCTCTTCATCAAATTTCATAAGATGGGCTGTGTGTCCGTAAGAAGGCATCTTGAATCCGAGAACATGGAAAAGTTCATAATGTGTAGGTACGGAAGCTAACCATTCACCGCCTCTTATTACCATTGTTGTTCTCATAAGATGATCATCTATGGCGTGGGCAAAATGGTATGTAGGAACCCCGTCCCTCTTAAGAAGTACAATATCATGGATATTTTCGGGAAGCTTAATTTCTCCCATTATTCTGTCGTGGAACACGATTTCCTTGTCAGGACTTCCTGATGAGCGGAGTCTTAATACATAAGTAAGTCCCGCTTTAAGTTTTGCTTCTATATCTTCAAGCGTAAGGTTGCGGCATACGGCATATTTACCGTAGTAGCCGGTCATTGCCTTATCTTCTTCCTGTTCTTTTCTTACTTCTTCAAGTTCTTCTTCTGTGCAGAAACATGGATATGCAAGTCCTCTCTTTACAAGGTCCTTTGCATAGGCGTGATAAATCTCTACTCTCTGTCTCTGGAAATAAGGTCCGTATACATTCTGTGGATCGGCATCCGTAAATCCTGCACCCTCGTCAAATTCAATATCAAAATATCTTAATACATTGATAATTGTCTCAACGGCTCCGTCAACTTTACGTTTCTCATCAGTATCTTCTATTCTTAAGTAAAATACACCGCCGTTTCTGTGGGCAATTCTTTCATCAGCAAGGGCACTGTAAAGGTTGCCAAGATGTATAAATCCTGTAGGGCTTGGTGCCATTCTTGTAACCTCTGCCCCCTTAGGAAGATCTCTTTCAGGGAATTTCTTTTCATAATAATCCGGACCGTTTACCACATCCGGGAATAAGAGTTCTGCTAATTTATTGTAATCCATAATTTCCTCCGATATCATTTTAAATAACTTACATTATTTTATCATATTTTCTTACTTATTCAAGGAGTTTATATAATTCTCCATACACTGTTTTGAAAAAAGCTCTACCTCTTTTTCAAACTCCCTTGATGACACAAGTGTACACCCTGCGCCTCTTATTATAACCTGCTCAAGGCCGTCAGAGGTTACAACTCTTATATCATACCTGGTTCCGTTATTGTGGGCAAAACGCTCTATATACCTGTCCGCAGTCTCTGCCTCTTTGGTGTAGACAACATGGATATTATGATAATCCGAATATTCGGTATCATGCCCCGCTATTTTGTATGCGTCAAAAACTGCAATGAGATTAACTCCCGTTATTCCTTGGTAATTACAGAGAATATCCAGAAGTTTAAGCCTTGCCCCGTCAAGATTAACCTTTGCAAGCTCACTTAGTTCCTTCCACGCAAAAATAACATTATATCCGTCCACAAGCAGATATTTTTCCCTTTTTTCACTGCTTTTATAAGTTCTTACAACAGGGGAAATATTCTGTTTTTTCCTGTTCCACTGATTGCCGTTTGATTTTTCATTGGCATGGCTTGCATTTCTTATTATATCGTCTATCTCCTCTGTTCCCAGGGATAAATCAAGACTGTCCCGCAAGGTGATTTCAGGCTGTACATAAACCTCATCTTTGCTGCATTTTAAAACGGATGGCATATGCATTTTATTTCTGACCTCGTTCCATGGCACAATGTATCCTGCACCGTTGGCACAAAATACGGAATCCGGTGTATTTCTCAAATCTTTCTCAGGCATATATCCGCTTTTTTCAACCACCTCATCCTGATTATGGCATTTTTCATAACCATGAAAACGTAGCGTTATTCTGCCTTTTCCTCCGGTATAGGAAGTGAGTTCCGTCTGATATGAACCTATAAGTGCAACCGGTGCATAACCTGTAAGCACTGCCCTGCCATTTTCAATTAATGGAGGATTAATTACCCCCGACATTTTTTCCATATCCATCATTGCATGCCCCACGACATTCTCCGGAATATCCATGACAAAATCATAAAATGGTTCAAGAAGCATACTGTCAGCATACATAAGTCCGTTTCTTACCGCCCTGTATGTTGCCTGCCTGAAATCGCCGCCCTCAGTATGCTTTATATGAGCTTTTCCGGAAACCAGCGTTATTTTCATATCTGTAACAGGTGCACCGGTAAGAACACCACGATGAATCTTTTCTTCAAGATGGGTAAGCACGAGCCTCTGCCAGTTCTTTGCAAGTATCTCTTCGCTGCAGTCGGTCTCAAATACAAGTCCCATTCCTCTTTCAAGAGGTTCCAGAAGAAGGTGCACCTCCGCATAATGTCTTAGCGGCTCAAAATGTCCTACACCCTCTACACTATTGCATATTGTCTCTTTATACAGTATCTTTCCTGTTCCAAAGGACACATTTATGCCTGTACGTTCTTCAATAAGGTGCTTTATTACCTCTATCTGCACCTGTCCCATAAGTTCAATGTTGATTTCTTTAACTTCCTCGTCATAACTGACATTCAGTTCCGGGATTTCCTCGGTAAGTTCTTTTAATTTAAAAAGCATGGTCTGTATTGAAACCGCAGGAGGAAAAATAACTTTATACCTGAGTACAGGAGTAAGGACCGGTAACAGTTCTTCACCATTTCCCATGACAAGTCCTGCCCTGGTATCATTTAGTCCAGTTACCGCACATATACAGCCCGCTTCCACTTCATCTTTGGTCTCAAAAGAAGTTCCGTTATATACACGGATCTGGTTTACTTTGCCATAATCCGGGATGCTTGTCCTGACTTTAAGGCTTCCCCCCGTAATTTTCATATGGGTCAGCCTGTTTCCGTCACTGTCACGGGATATTTTGTATACAGTGGCAGAAAATTCTTCTTTATAATCTTTTGCAACGGAAAAAACATCAATTCCGTCCATAAGTTCCCTTACGCCCTCGTTTCTTAGTGCCGAGCCGAAATATACGGGAAAAAGTTCTCTTTTTGCTATTGCATCCCCTATTTCTTCATCGGTTATCTTTTCGCCTTCAAAATATTTACTTATAAAGCTTTCCTTCACGGATGCTATTTCCTCATCATCTGCTGATGTAAAATCAACGGCATTGCGTGACAGTTTTTCTTTTATGTCCTTTAATATATCCTCTTTAACAATTCCCTGTCTGTCTGTTTTATTGACAAATATAAATACAGGGATTCCGTATCTTTCCAGTAATTTCCATAAAGTAACCGTATAAGCAGTTACTTTATCCGGTGCCGATATAATTAAAACGGCATAATCAAGTACCTGTAATGTTCTTTCCATTTCTGCCGAAAAATCCGTATGTCCGGGAGTGTCTAACAGGGTAACTTTTGTATTGCCTGTAACAAAACTTCCCTGTTTTGAAAAAATAGTAATTCCACGCTCTCTCTCCAGATTTTCCGTATCAAAAAAAGTGTCTCTTTTATCTACTCGTCCAAGTTTTCTTATACTGCCGCCAAAATACAGAAAATTCTCCGACAAAGTCGTCTTTCCCGCATCTACATGGGCGACAATCCCTAATACTGTTTCCTTCAATTTAGATTTCTCCTCGCTTAGCGGACCGCCCATCTTAATTTTGTGGACCTGGCCCTTCCGTTTCTGGCACATTCTGCTGCTGACGGTCTTATAACATCTGATATTTCCGATAAAACACCGTCTCTTTTGTACATTTTAAAATACTGCTTAACAAGGCGGTCTTCTCCTGAGTGAAATGTAAGGATTGCTATTCTTCCGCCCTCTTTCATTACATCCGGCAGTTTTTGTAAAAATTCTTCCAGCACTTCAAATTCGCTGTTTACGTCTATCCTCAGTGCCTGAAAAGTTCTCTGGCTGGATTTTTTAACCGCATCTTTACGTTCTTTTTCAGGTATAAAAGAAAGTGCCTTTTCTATTGCCTTATATAAGTCTGTGGTGGTATTTATCTCTTTTTTCTTTCTGAATTCGTTAAATACCTCGGTTGCAATTTCTTTTGCATAAGGCTCATCGGAATTTTCTATTAACATACCCGTAAATTCGTCTTTTGTAAGTTTCTTTAATCTTTCCGAAGCCGGTTCTCCCTTTGACGGGTCAAGGCGTAAATCAAGCGGGCCTTCGTTTTTGTATGAAAAACCTCTCTCCGGGTTATCAATCTGCATGGAAGATACTCCAAGGTCTGCCATCAGGAAATCAAATTTACCGGCTGTCCCACTGACTTCGTCTATATTTTTGAAATTAGTCCTTATAACCGTAAAAACATCCTCCGAAAAGCCTTTATCCCTTAATCTCTTTTCTGTCCTGACTATTTCTATAGGGTCTATGTCAAGGGAATATAAATGACCGCTGCCCTTTAATTTTTCAAGAATCTTACCTGAATGTCCACCGTATCCCAATGTGGCATCAAGCCCAACATCTCCCGGTTGTACCTTTAATACATCAAGAATCTCCTCCACCATTATAGGAATGTGCATTCCCGCAGGTGTACTGCCCTTGCTTATGACTTTTTCTATTGTATCGCCGTATTTTTCAGGATTGAGTTCTTTATATTTCTCACTGAATTTTCTCGGATGAGTACCTTTATAGCGTACTCTTCTCTTATGAATCTGTTCTTCGCCCATCTTTTCAACCTTTTTATGTTAATGATATTTAATTATATAGTAAAACATTTGATAAATCTACTTTTTCATGTTAAAATAGTATTATTATTTTGTGAGGTACAATGTAATGATCATTAACGAATCAGCTGAAAATTATTTAGAGACAATCCTTATACTCAGTAACAAATTACCTGTAGTACGTTCGGTAGATGTTGCTAATGAACTTGATTTTAAGAAATCAAGCGTAAGTATTGCAATGAAGAATCTTAAATCCAACGGACATATAACGGTTACTGATGCGGGCTTTATATATCTGACTGAATCAGGCAGGGAAATCGCCGAGAAAGTCTATGAAAGACATCGTTTTATCTCATCATGGCTTATTTCCCTTGGTGTTCCGGAGGATATCGCCACAGAGGATGCCTGTAAGATGGAACATATTATAAGCAACGAAAGCTACGCTGCCATTAAGGATTACATCAAGGCTAATACTAAAGAGAATAATTAATAAAACGGTACATACCATTATGATATGTACCGTTTTTTTATAAACTGCATATTTTATTTTATCCCAGTGCCACATCAAGCACCATCATCAATGTAAAACCAACCGCAAAAAAGATTGTTCCCATATTGGAGTGATCACTGCCCTCTGTCATCTCAGGAATCAGTTCCTCCACAACCACATATAACATGGCACCTGCTGCAAATGAAAGCAGATAAGGAAGGACAGGTATCAGAACTCCTGCCGCCAATACTGTGATTACTGCCGCAACAGGTTCTACAACTCCCGATAATGTACCCATAACAAAGGCCTTTTTCTTGCTCATGCCTTCTGATTTAAGTGGCATGGATACGATTGCGCCTTCCGGGAAATTCTGGATTGCGATACCTATGGATAACGCCAGTGCACCAAGCATATTGATGGAGCCGTTGTTCCTTAACCATCCGGCACATACCACACCTACTGCCATGCCCTCCGGAATATTGTGCAAGGTAACGGCAAGGACAAGCTTTGTTGTTTTTTTTTAAAGTTGTGGAAGGTCCCTCATCCGTACTGTCAATATGTGTATGGGGAACCACCTTATCTAACAAAAGCAAAAACAATGTGCCAATCCAGAAGCCTGCAAATGCAGGTATAAAGGATAACTTTCCCATTTTTTCTGACTGTTCTATGGCCGGAATCAGAAGACTCCATATAGATGCCGCTACCATTACCCCTGCGGCAAAGCCTGCAAGAATTTTTCTTGTATTTACTTTCAGTTCATTACGCATTACGAAAACACATGCCGAACCGAGAGTTGTTCCTAAAAAAGGCAGCAGAATTGTTATAATAAGGTTTTTGTTCATAAAATCATTCTCCTTCACTGCATGGAATAGATAATATACTTCTTATATTTCTGTTGTCAAGTAATTGAAGCCCTTTCAAGCCCTCATATATTACTTTATTCCAATCAGTGCCGGAAAGTTCCAGTTTTGAATCGTCATCAAATTCGATAAGACAACCCTGTGCTGCTTTACAGGTCTCGCTGCAGGCTATCCTGTACATATTCTTTCTGTTAATAAAGCCCATGTTTTCAAGCATATTTACCATTCTGTAAACAGTGGCAAAACCTATGTTTTTATCTTTTTTCTGGGCTTTATAATAAATTTCTTTAATACAGCTGCAGTTATTTTCAAGGATTATGTCCAATAACATTTCTCTCTGTTTTGTTATTCTGAAACCATTTTTCTTTAATTCATCTATTAAATACTTTTTTTCCATATATCCCGGTAATTAATCTAATTTAACTTTTGCATTTAAGTGATTGCTTTCTTTGTATGGTCTTACTAAGAGATATACAAAGCCAATTACAATAAGGATTGCGATTGCTGTGGCAACTGTAAATCCAAGGCCTGTGAATAATCCGCCGATATTATATACAACAAATGATACAAGGTATGCAAATACACACTGGTAAGCCACTGTTATCCAGAACCATTTTGCACTGTTCATTTCTCTCTTGATTGCACCGAGAGCGGCGAAACATGGTGCACAGAAAAGGTTAAATAACATGAATGAAATTCCGGCAAGTTTTGTTAAGCCGATAAAGTCGAGAACACCAAATACGCCGACAACTTCTTCCTTTGCAACAAGACCCATGATTGTGGCAATTGTTGCACTTGCGTCACCAAATCCGAGTGGAGCAAATATCCACTTAATACCGTTTCCGATATGTCCTAATATACTGTCTGCAAGTTCCATATCAGGGTGGAAACCAAATCCGTTATCCCATCCGAATACTGAGCCTGCCCAGATTACAATTGATGAAAGAAGGATAATTGTTCCCGCTTTCTTAATAAATGATGAGCCTCTTTCCCACATGCTTCTTAATACATTACCTACAGTTGGAAGATGATATGCAGGAAGTTCCATTACGAATGGTGCCGGGTCTCCTGCGAAAATCTTCGTTTTCTTAAGAATAATGCCTGAGCAGATAATTGCTGCCACGCCTGCAAAGTATGCAAGAGGTGCTATCCACCATGCACCACCGAATAATGCTGTACCTATCATTGCGATAATTGGCATCTTGGCACCACATGGAATAAATGTTGTTGTCATGATTGTCATCTTACGGTCTCTGTCGCTTTCGATTGTTCTTGAAGCCATAACACCCGGAACGCCACAACCTGAACCGATTAACATTGGAATGAAAGATTTTCCTGAAAGACCGAACTTACGGAAAATTCTATCCATAATGAAAGCTACTCTCGCCATATAACCACATGCTTCAAGGAATGCAAGGAAAATGAACAATACAAGCATCTGAGGTACGAAACCAAGTACAGCACCTACACCGGCGATAATACCATCAAGTATAAGGCTCTGTAACCAGTCTACACAATGAATTGCGTTAAGTCCTTTTTCTACAAGAACAGGTATACCAGGTACCCAGACTCCATAATCTGCAGGGTCAGGGCTTTCAAATTCGCCTTCTTCGTCAAGAGGTAACATACCTGCTATTGAATATCCGGCTTCATCAAGGGAATCGGCATACGAACCGTAATTTTCTGAAAAAGCATCAAAGTCTGCATCTTCAAATGAATCTAATAAATCACCTGCGCCGATAACATCAGCTTCTGCTGCTTTTTCAAGAACTGCCTTAACATCATCATTACTGAAAATATTCTCTTCAGCCCAGTCATCTGTTGCTTCACTGTACTTTGATGAACCTATTCCGAATAAGTGCCAGCCGTCTCCGAATACACCGTCATTAGCCCAGTCCGTAGCCCATGAACCGACTGTACTCATTGAAACAAAATATACAAGGAACATGATTGCTGCAAATATTGGAAGTGCCGCAAATCTGTTGGTTACAACTCTGTCGATTTTATCTGATACCGAAAGTTTCTTCTTGGCTGCTTTTTTGATACAATCTCCGATTATTGAAGAAATATATGTATATCTTTCATTTACAATAATACTTTCAACATCATCATCCTTCATATCCTCTAATTTCTTGATTTCTGCGGATACATCCGGAACATCCCTCATCATTTCTGCAATCTTATCATCTTTTTCCAGAAGCTTGATTGCGAAGAATCGTTTCTGTGAATCGTCAACACCTGTTACCTTATCCATTACTTCTTCAATAACGGATTCAACATCACTTGTGAAAGAATGAACAACCCGGCTGATTTCTTTCTTTTTTGCAACTTTAACTGCCTGCTCTGCTGCTTCTTTGATTCCACGTCCCTTAAGAGCAGAAATCTTAACAACTGTACATCCAAGCTTTTCACTTAACTTATCAGTGTCCACCGTATCTCCTGTTTTCTCTAAAATGTCAATCATATTGACAGCCATTACAACAGGTATTCCAAGTTCCATTATCTGAGTTGAAAGATAAAGATTTCTTTCAAGGTTGGTACCGTCGACGATATTAAGTATCGCATCCGGTCTTTCATTAATAAGGTATGTTCTTGCTACGACCTCTTCAAGTGTGTAAGGTGATAAAGAATATATACCCGGAAGGTCCATGATTGTTACTTCTTTATCAAACTTTAACTTACCTTCCTTTTTTTCAACTGTAACGCCGGGCCAGTTACCGACGAACTGGTTGGAACCGGTGAGTGCATTAAATAATGTTGTTTTACCGCAGTTTGGATTACCTGCAAGTGCAATTTTTAATGACATAATCTTCTCCTTTTTCTGATATATATTAATTTGTTTTAACTATCGCAAGTTAGTCTGGCATAACTCTTATGTAAAAAAAATTATTCTACCTCTATCATTGCGGCATCAGCTTTTCTTACCGACAATTCATAACCTCTTACGGTAACTTCGATAGGGTCACCGAGTGGCGCAACTTTTCTTATGTTAATCTCGACACCTTTAGTAATTCCCATATCCATGATTCTTCTCTTGACAGGACCATCCCCGGTAAGCTTCTTAACTCTTACGGTCTGTCCAATTGCAGCTTCTCTTAATGTCATCTTGAACTTACTCCTTTTATACCATTATTTTATTGGCCATATCATTACCAATTGCGATTCTTGAATCCTTAACATTAACAATCATATTACCTCCAAGTCTGGAAATAACAGTTACACTAACACCAGGTACAAAACCAAGATTCTCTAAAAATCTTCTTGTCTCTTCCTTTCCACCAACTCTTGCTACAGTGCCTGTTGCACCTTCATTAATCATTGACAGCGGCATCATAAAGTTCCTCCTTCGCGTATGATAATTTTTCTCTTTTCGTTGGTTAGTATATACTAACGTTTATTAGATGTCAAGAATTTTTATTAGTGGTTTCAAATTATTTTGAGGCATAACAAACCCCAGCCCAAAAGACGGTTTGGCCATATATTCTGCCCGTTATTCTGTATGGAATCCTTAATGAGTTTTGCCTTTAAACGTTCTCCATACATAAAGAAATCATTCCCTTTTACAATCCCCCATTCCATAAGTATTGCTGCTGCCCCGGTCACAAAAGGTGCCGCAACTGACGTACCGCTTGCAAGCCTGTAGCCGCCTCCGGGGTAGGGTGCTGATATATCCACGCCCGGAGCCGATATATCAGGCTTTACGGTTACAAGATTTTTAGTATTACCCCTGCCTGAAAACGGAGCATAAGAAAAAGTTCTTCCGTTATATGCCCCCACTGTTATTACCCTGTAAGACGTGGATGGAATTGTAAGTGTAGTTTCCGGAACCGCACTTGTAAATCCGGTCTGCCCGGTAAGCATCGTTCTTCCGGAAATCCACAAATCTATTTTTCCGTCTTTAATACTGTCCGGATAAAACAATATCTGCCAGATTCCGCTTTTTACGTATACATTATCCGGAATAATCTGTAAAAGTATCTCGCTGTTATAACTGTATGGTGTGGCAGTTCCCACATATACATATATTAATTCATCGGTGCTCTTAAATTCATATATACCCTCACCTTTTGGCACAACATACCTTTCTCCGGAAGGATTTTCTATTTCTATGTAAAAATCATCCCAGTACCTTTTCCATATCTGTATGGCAATGGACTCTTCGTAATTTCCTACAATAAATTCGCACATTTTTCTCCGGTCATTAAGTTTCACCATCGTATGTATACGCTTATCAGCTTCATTGCCTGCGCCGACAATCACATTATTTTTCCATATTTCCGTAACATAATCTATATATGTTTCAAATAGTGATGTTCCGTCATGGGCACCGTAGTTGTTTCCTATACTAATATTTATGGCAATCGGGCGGTTATTTTCCATTGCAAATTTTAATGCAAAATCCACTCCCTCCATAAGTCTTGCCGTACTGAAAAAATTATCTTCGCCAAGTTTTACAACTATTATATCCGACTTAAATGCCACACCGTTATTTCCTGCCGCAATACCTGCCACGCTTGTTCCATGTCCCGATTTGTCCATAATCAAAGACCTGTTATTTTCTGCAATGGCATTGTCAATATCTTCCCTTGAATAGACTCTGCCTGTAACTTCATCGTAAATAACGGCAATCCTTGTTTTGCCATCCACAATAAAATCAGGATGAAAATAATCAATACCGCTGTCAATTACCGCAACATATACACCCTCTCCTCCGTTCCCGTTTCTGTTTACATCAGGCTCCATGCAGGAAATTATCTTTGAATATAACAACTCATACTGAAGGCTTTTGGGTTTTTCAATAAAAAGAACTCCATCGGTTTCTGCCAGCCTGTCAATATTTTCTCTTGGAATTCTGACAAGCCCGTATCCACCTAAGAGCTCTTTTATGCTTCCGTTTAATTCAGTAACTTCTGTAACAATATTATGACTGTATCTCACAATCAGTTCCCATACTCCGTCACTGTAACCTACATTAAGGTCATCGGTTTTAATCCGTTCCTTTTCAGGTACATCAAGTGCCAGTAATAGTTCTGAATCAATTTTACCTTCCATATCATATCCTTTGAATGTTTTTATTATGTATATGAAGGAAATTAAATTAATATTTCTTTTTTAAGGCAGGTTGAATAAATATAACAGCCGCCCGTTTCTTTTCCCGTAACTCTTGATATGGTATCCGCATACAATTCTAACTGCTTATGGTATCTTTCGACCAATGCCTTTTCGCCTGCCTTGCCCTGCTCTACCCTGTCCGTTTTGTAATCGACAATATATACTTTATCGTCTTCAAAAAAGAAAGCGTCAACTATTCCCTGAACAAGAATCTTTTCATCTGACGGATATTCCTTGTCAATCATATCGGCACCAAGTTCCATAATAAAAGGCTGTTCCCTGAATAACAGTCCTTTTTTGTATGCACTGCCCATTCTTTTTCCAAGATCTGTCTGTAAGAATTCTTCAAATCTTTTAAGATTGATTAAACCCGCATACTCTTCTGATATTTTACCTGCTGCCACCGAAGTCTTTAAATATTCCTCAATGGAGTTGTAATCTTTGCAGCAGTCATAATTAAGGATTTCAAAAAACCTGTGATAAGCCGTTCCTCTTAATGTGCCTTTGACTTCTTCATCCACGCCTTTCCTGAAACGCGGAACAGCTTTGGTTCTTTCGGGAGCGATTACCTTTGATGCCTCGTCCTCATTCTCTTCCATGGACATGTGTTTAATTTCCGAAACGGAATATTTAGACTTAAGGTTCTTTATCTCCTTGTGAGGATATATATATTCCACAGTGTTTTTAACCTGTTCTGTGTCCTTTCTTCCGCTAAATGCCCGTCTGAACAGTTCGTTTATATCTGTTAAATCTTCTTAACCGCATCTTTTACATTATCCGTTAGTAATTCATTGTCATAGCAGATATAATTATACTTACCGCAAAGTTCATCTGACTGTAACGCTCCAAGGATAAGCGAGCTGTAATTCTTATTTCCAAGTATAAACTTCATATCAATAATGCTTCTGTCTATATCTGATGTAAACTCTTCGTATTTTTTTGAAGAAACAACTCCTGTTACCACTAATTTCTGGACTGCTCTTGTAAGTGCCACATAAAGAAGCCTTATCTCTTCTCCCGTTCCTTCACGCTCGTATTTCTTTTTCATTATCTCCTTGAAAAGAAATTTTTGTTTTCTCCGGCTTTTCAAATCAACATAATCCATTGAAATGCCAAAATCTTCGTCTATAATAATTTTACTCTTTAAATCTTCTTCGTTAAAACGTTTATCGGAATTACCGAGAATAACAACCGGGAACTGCAAACCCTTACTTTGATGTATAGTCATTATTCTCACATAATTGTTATCATTGCCTGCATTGCCCGCTTCACCGAAATCCACATCGTAATTTCTTATTTTATCAATGTATCTTACGAAATTAAAAAGCCCCGAAAAACTTGTTTTCTCAAACTTCTCAGCCTGTAATATAAACATATTGATG
>ENA-OPJV01000556-OPJV01000556.1-human-gut-metagenome-genome-assembly--contig:-NODE-556-length-14084-cov-5.904412_pt1 | contig 14084 bp, 14 predicted proteins | sample MGYA00241772_ERZ501669 | MGnify/ENA primary metagenome ERZ501669 (study PRJEB25962, sample SAMEA2042290) | human gut metagenome | biome: human gut; feature: human-associated habitat; material: faeces...
TACCGGGCGGATTCGGGACTTTAACCCGTTAGAAACGTGCGCCGCTAGGCGCACAGCACTAAAAAGGTGACTGCACGCTGCGTGCAGCCCCCTTTTCATAATTCATAAATCAGATTTCTTATATAATATTCGTTCCATCACGACACTTTTACATACACATCCGGCTTCTAGCCCTGTACCTGTGTGTCCTCTGTGCCATTCTTCCAGTCATCAAACTTCTTGACTACGGCATCATAAGTATCCTGGCAAATTGATGGCAGCTTGTCTCCCCAGGCTCCTGTTGCCTGTGAAAAGCCCTTCTTGAATGCATTCAAAAGCTCATCAGCCTTGTCCTTGTCGCCTCCCGACAGTGCCTTTGCAAAGTCAAGAATACGGTCTGAGGTCTTCTCAACTCCCCAGTATCCATCCTCTGCGATGTCCTTTTTGGCCTGCGCTATTGTGTCTGCATCTACAGTCAGATTCTCAAACAGACTCTTTAAGCCCTGTGACTTGTCCCAGGTTGAAGCCTGTCCCGTCATGGACTTTCTGACGATCTCGATAAGCTGCTGCTGTCTGGCGTTGGCATCATCCTTAAGTGCCTGTACCAGTGCATCTCTGTCTGCCTTGCTCATCTTCTGGTTTACTGTGCTCTTTGCAGTATCCTTTGAATCATCCTTGCTGTCTGATTTCTCATATACAGCTGCCTCCTCGCTGAAGCCTGCAGTCTTTGCATCCGACTTATCCGTCTTTGCATCCTGCTTCTTTGAAGCGGTATTAGTATTCTTTGTCTGCGCCTCGTCCTTTGCTGTGACACTCTGCGCCGCTACTGCTGAAACTACACTTGAAATAGCATCTAACATCTCTCATCCCTCCCTGGTAATGTGCGTGCGGGAATCCTTTCCCGCTATACTATTATCAACCTGTATAGCGTCTGATATAGCTAAACAGTCTTTCTCTTATATTGTGTATCGGCTGTTTTGCGTCTGTTGCTTATAGCTTTAGCCGTTATTTTTTCAGCTTTCTGCCAAATATAAATGTCGAAAAATATATTACCGATGCAATAATCACTATCATCGGACCTGTTGCCACATTGGTGTAGTATGACACTGCGAGGCCGACTATACCGGAAAATACTGAAAATATCACTGAAAAGAAATGATACTCACGCATATTTTCCGAAATATTCCTTGATGAAGCCGCCGGTAATATAAGCAGAGCATTTATGATAAGTATGCCTATCCACTTGATGGATAGCATAACTATGAGTGCTACAAGCACCGCAAACAGATTATCCAGAAGACGCACATGGATACCCTTGCTTTTTGCCACGCTCCTGTGTATACATATGGCGTTGAGCTTATTGAAGCAAAGCACCCAGAACACTATAGTGACCACAAAAATCACAATTAGATAAACTATCTCAGTCTTTGTGATGCTTAGCACATCGCCAACCAGTATACTTGAGTATTTGCTGAAATTGCCGCCCTTTGACAGTATCGCAAGACCTATCGCCACAGAGCACGATGAAAATACCGATATAATGGTATCTGTCGATGCAGTGTTCAGACTGCCTATCTTATTTAAAAGAAGTGCAAACACTATCGCAAATATCACCATGGCAAGCGAGGTGTCTGCCATGCCGCATACCACTCCGACAGCGATTCCTGTAAGTGCTGAATGTCCGAGTGCATCTGAAAAGTATGCCATCTTTTTGTTTACAATCATGGTTCCCATTATGCCAAAAAGCGGTGTGATGATGAGCACAGCGATAAGGGCATTTCTCATAAAATCATATTGAAGCCAGGAGGTTATATTCATTTGTGTTCCTCCTCTCTCACCCAGGATTCCTCTCCTGTGTAAAAAATTCTCTCAAATTCCTTGCTCTCGAAGACTTCCTTCACAGTTCCCTGCTTTGCAACGGTCTTATCAAGCAGCACAACATGGTCTGCGTACTTTGCCACATAGTCCAAATCGTGCGATATCAGTATGATTGCAAGGTCATAGTGAGTCTTTAAATAATCCATGGTCTTATAGAAAAGCTCCATGCCGTTTTGGTCTATTCCGGACACCGGCTCATCCAACAGCAGCAAGTTCGGCTCGTCCATGATTGCCATGGAAAGAAGCACTCTCTGCAGCTGTCCTCCCGAGAGGTTGCACACCTGCTTGTCGATGAGCTCCTCAGCCTCAAATACCTCGAGTGTCTCCCTTATCTTTGCCTCTATCTTTTTGCTCTTTGGCAGAAAAACAGGATAATTGTACTGATAGCTTGCTATGAGGTCATACACGCTGACCGGTGTATTTTTCTCGATATTGACAGACTGCGGCACATAGCCGATTTTAAGCTTAGCCATATGTCCGTCCTTAGTATCCTTGAACTCAATCGTACCGGTGTGAGGTATCTCGCCGAGTATCGCCTTTATGAGTGTAGATTTTCCGGCACCGTTTTGGCCTATTATGACATTGAAGGAGCCACAGTGTATGTGCATATTTACATCCTCAAGCACTGTCTGCTCTCCAAAGCTCACTCCAAGGTTATTTATTTTTATGCAATGAAAGCCACATGGCTGTATTATTTTCCGCATATTTTCTCCAATTTTATTTAGTAAATGCCTCTTTGATAAGCTCTATATTGTGCTCCATACCATCAAGATAGCTGTCCTTGTCGTACTCTCCCCTGTTGAGAGGATCGATATAAATCACATGCACATCTGTCTCACGCGATACGGTATCTCCCATGCTCTTTCCGTAGAGCTCCTCAGCGAGTATTACCGACACTCCGTCATCCTTTATGGCACCTATTACCTGCTTTATCTCACCTGCGCTGACTGAGCGCTCCTCGTCAAGGTCTAACAGATAGCATGCATTCATGGAAAAATCATCAGCTACATATGCATAGGCCTCATGGAATATGATGATATTCTGTCCATTGGTAAGACTCTTTATGCTATTTATCTTTTCTTCAAGCACTGCAAGCTTTGCATCATATGCTTTTGCATTTGCATAATATTCATCAGCATGCTTTGCATCCTTTTCGGCAAGCCGGGATGCGATTGTCTGAACCATGGTGCGGTAACGCGGCACGCTCATCCATGCATGGGCATTCTCATCACCATGGTCATGATCGTGCGCGCTATCTGATTCTGCGTCTGCTTCGTGGTCATGGTCGTGGTCACTGTCTGCATCATCCTCAGAAAGAAGTGCCACATCCCCACAGGCCTCAACCACATCAAGCTTCGGATACGCCTTTGCCACATCAGACATAAACGACTCTATACCGCCTCCGTTTATTACAAAAACATCGGCTGTGGATAAAAGCTTCATATCCTCCGGTGTTAGCTGAAAATCGTGCAGACAACCGGTCTGTGGCTCGCTTAAGTTTTCAAGTCTCACACCTTCCACTCCGTCTACTATGTTTAAAGTGGCAATATACATTGGATAGAAGGATGTCACGACAGTAAGCATATCGTCTGCTTCGTCAGTATTTTTTGTATTGCCCGAAGCATTTGATGCTCCACCGGCAGCGCCTTTCATACCTGCTGTGTGCTCATATGCCATTACCGCAAGCGTACACACTATCAATATACACAAAAACATAATGCCTACAAATTTGCATTTATTCTTCATATATTAAATATTCGCCTTTCTTTCTATAACTTTATTTCTTTTTATGATTATTAACGCTTTTTTTGCTCTTGGCCTTATCTCTGCGTTCTTTAGTCTTTTTGGCAACCGGCTTTCCGGTCTTCTTCCAGCGCTCCTTTTTGTGTGGCTGGGATGCAGCGGCTCTTTTTGCAGCTGATTTTGCCTCGCGCTTTGCTTCTTCCTCCTGTTTCATGGCAAGAAGCGTCTCCTCGTCAAACACGAGTGAATCTATGAGATTCCAGATTTCGTCCCTGCCTTCCTTTGACATGGACGAAAACGGTATAACTACCGTGCCCGGCTTCACATGAAGCACATCCTTGATAGTCTTTATGTGTGCGGCAATCTGGCTTTTTTTCAATTTATCAGATTTGGTTGCAATGATAATCGGTGCAAAGCCCTGGTTTACCATCCAGTCATACATCATGATATCATTGTCCGATGGCTCATGCCTTATATCTATTAAAAGAAACACTGCCTGAAGCTTTTTGGAGGTGTGAAGATAGTTTTCTATCATCTGTCCCCATTTAGCTTTTATCTCGATATTGGCATTGGCATAGCCATAGCCCGGCAGATCGACCAGATACATGGCGTCATTGACGTTATAAAAATTGATGGTCTGTGTCTTGCCGGGCTGTGAAGAGATCCTGGCAAGTGACTTTCTGTTCATGAGTGCGTTGATCAGTGACGACTTGCCTACATTTGACTTGCCGGCAAATGCCACCTCATTATACTCATTGTCAGGGATTGTGCTTGTAATTCCGCAAACTGTCTCTAAATTAACACTTTTAATTACCATAATCTCTTCCTCATTCTTATTTTACAAATGCTATCTTCTCCACCTGTGAAAATCTCTCCACCGGCACGATTTCCATGCCGTCTGTTATTTCTTTTGAAATCTCCTCCAGGTCCTTTTCATTATCCTTTGGAATACATACTGTTTTTATTCCGATTACTTTGGCTGCAAGCAGCTTTTCCTTGAGTCCTCCTATCGGAAGCACCCTGCCGCGTAGTGTTATCTCGCCCGTCATGGCTACATCTGCCCTGACAGCTCTGTCTGTAATAGCCGAGAGCATGGCTGTCGCCATAGTGATACCCGCAGATGGTCCGTCCTTTGGCACTGCGCCCTCCGGGATATGTATATGGATATCATGCTTCGTGTAAAACTCTGCATCAATGCCATATCCTTCGCTTATTGAGCGCACATAGCTAAGTGCCGCCTGTGCCGACTCCTTCATCACATCACCAAGCTTACCGGTGAGCACGAGCTCACCCTTGCCCGGTAGCACATTCACCTCAACCTCGAGTGTGACTCCGCCCACGCTGGTCCATGCCAGGCCTCTAACGATTCCAACCTCTGCGCGATCATTTTTCTTCTCCGGACTGTACTTCGGATTGCCCAGATATGTCTTAAGATTGGTCTTTGTAACCTTTACAGCAGCTTCGCTGTCCTTAAAGATTTCCCTGGCAGCCTTGCGGCACAGCTTGCCGATAGTCCTCTCAAGGCTTCTGACTCCGGCCTCTCTGGTGTACAGCCTGATAATATCCTTTAGGGCCGAGTCTGTTATCGTAAGCTGTTCCTTTTTAATTCCGTTTTTGCTCTTTTGCTTCTCAACCAGGTGTTCCTTTGCTATGTGAAATTTCTCATTTTCAGTGTAGCTTGACACCTCAATAAGCTCCATCCTGTCAAGAAGCGGCTTTGGAATGCCTGAAACCTCATTTGCCGTTGCAATAAAAAGCACCTCCGACAAATCCACAGGCATCTCAATGTAATGATCCCTGAATCTGCAGTTCTGCTCACTGTCAAGCACCTCGAGAAGAGCGGCTGATGTGTCACCCTTGTAGTCACTTGACACCTTATCTATCTCATCCAACAGCATGAGAGGATTTGAAACGCCTGCCTGTCTTAAGCCATTTACTATACGGCCCGGCATAGCACCGATATATGTCTTTCTGTGTCCACGGATTTCTGCCTCATCACGCACACCACCAAGAGAAATACGCACATATTTCTTCTCCAGTGCAGACGCAATTGAACGGGCTATGCTTGTCTTTCCTGTTCCCGGAGGACCTACAAGACAAATTATAGGACTCTCTCCCTTGCTTGTCAGATTTCTGACTGCCAGAAACTCAAGTATTCTCTCCTTAACATCCTTTAATCCGTAGTGATCATCATCGAGCACCTGTGCTGCATGGTCAAGATCCTTGTTGTCCACAGACATCCTATTCCACGGAAGCTCAAGTACAGTCTCTATATAGCCTCTCTCAACAGTGCTCTCTGATGAGCTGCTGCTCATATTTCTAAAGCGCTTTATCTCTTTTTTCGTCTTTTCCTTTACGTAGTCAGGCGCATCTAACTCAGATAGCTTTTTCTCATATTCATCAGCCTCCGAGTCAGCATTCTCGCCCAGCTCCTCACGTATCACACCAAGCTGTTCACGAAGCACATACTCCTTCTGATGCTTGTCCACACGAACCTTTACTTTTTTCTGAAGCTCATTCTTTATGGAAATAACCTCCACCTGGGAGAGAAGTAATGATACTATAACCTGATATCTGTCATTGATATCCTCTGCCTCAAGCACCTGCTGCTTAAGCTCATATGACACCGGCAGATTGTTGGTTACATAATCAATGAGCTTTTCAAGATCCTCATACTGATCTATCTGTCTGATAAGCTCCTTGCTGATTTTGCCGACGACTGCCGCATATCTGTGAAAAGCCTCTCTGACTCCGAGAAGCATGGCTTCCCTGAGATCATCCGGCAGGCTGTCTGCATTACTATCACAATAACAGATTTCTGCCTCAAGGTACTTCTCATTACCGGTAAAGCCAAGCAATGCTGCCCGGCTTATTCCATCTACAAGTATTCTCACAACATCATTCTGTAATCTGACAACCTGCTTTATGTCAGCAACAATACCCATCTGATAGAGGTCTTCCTGAGTCGGGTCCTCACTGTCCACATTCCTTTGTGTGACAAGATAAATCTTTTGATCCTGCTCCATAGCCTCCTCGACAGCACGAAGGGAGCGCTCTCTGCTGATGTCGAAATGGGCAATCATCCCCGGCAGAATAGTAAGCCCTCTCAGCGCTACTGCAGGCATATTCATAATCTGTTCTTCCACTTATATCTCCTGTATTATTACACAGCCATGCATAACAAACCGCTGTGCAATTTATATTATCCGATGCTGTATCTTTTGTAAAATACCGCCATGTACTTACGATGCCGCTTTTTCCTCGATATATGCCTCAGGCACGCAATCACCATCAAGCTTTAAGTTTTCCTCAACGATATCCTTGTCTATTACACATCTGCTGATGCTCTTGTCTGACGGTATACGATACATAAGGTCAAGCATAACAGCCTCCATGATGGCACGAAGTCCTCTGGCCCCTGTCTTTCTCTCAAGTGCCTTGTCAGCGATGGCATTTACTGCATCGTCTGTGAACTCAAGACCTACTCCGTCAAGCTCAAAAAGCTTGGTGTACTGCTTGATAAGCGAGTTCTTAGGCTCCTTAAGTATACGGATAAGTGCATCCCTGTCGAGTGCCTCGAGAGAAACGGTAATAGGTACACGTCCGATAAACTCAGGAATCAATCCAAACTTTACAAAATCCTGTGGAAGTGCATGCTTAAACGCCTCTCCTACATTGAGCTCTGTCTTTGACTTTACATCTGAATTGAAGCCTATAGATGATGTATCCATACGACTGTCGATAATTTTTTCCAGACCATCAAATGCTCCACCGCAGATAAAAAGTATATTAGTAGTATCAATAGGTATAAGCTCCTGCTGTGGATGCTTTCTGCCGCCCTGTGGCGGTACAGATGCCTCTGTGCCCTCAAGAATCTTTAAAAGAGCCTGCTGTACACCCTCGCCTGACACATCTCTGGTGATTGAGACATTCTCTGATTTCTTTGTAATTTTATCTATCTCATCTATATAAATGATACCATGCTCTGCACGCTCGATATCATAATCTGCCGCCTGAATAAGCTTTAATAGGATATTCTCCACATCCTCACCTACGTATCCTGCCTCTGTAAGTGTTGTAGCATCAGCGATAGCAAATGGAACATTTATCACTCTGGCAAGTGTCTGCGCAAGAAGTGTCTTTCCTGAGCCTGTAGGTCCAAGCATGAGAATATTACTCTTCTGAAGCTCTACATCTGATGTATCACCTGCCAGAACTCTCTTATAGTGATTGTAAACAGCAACCGAAAGCACCTTCTTTGCCTGGTCCTGTCCTATTACATAATCGTCCAGAAACGCCTTAAGCTCCTCCGGAGTAACAAGATTTATATCATCCTTAGCGCTGCTTTTGTCCTCATGGCCATCTACGCCTTCTTCCTCAAGAATCTCGGCACATATATCTATACACTCATCGCAGATAAAAGCTCCATTAGGTCCGGAAATCAAACGATTTACCTGGTCCTGTGTCTTACCGCAAAATGAGCAGCGAATCTTTCCGTCGTTTTTTCCTGCCATTATTAACTCCTTTTATTGCATGAGGGCATCCCATATGGGGTACCCTCTTAAATTCATCTAACTTCTGATTATCTGTTTGTTATTACACTGTCTATGAGACCATACTCTGCGGCTTCCTGTGCTGACATATAGTTGTCTCGCTCTGTATCAGCTGCAATTGTCTCGTATGGCTTGCCTGTATTGGCTGCTAAAATTTCGTTTAATCTCTTCTTTGTCTTTAAAATATTTTCTGCAGCAATCTGAATCTCAGTAGCCTGACCCTTTGCACCGCCAGATGGCTGATGAATCATAATCTCTGCATTTGGAAGAGCATATCTCTTGCCCTTTGCACCGCCTGCAAGAAGGAAAGCTCCCATGCTTGCTGCAAGACCGATACAGATTGTTGAAACATCACACTTGATGTACTGCATAGTATCGTAAATAGCAAGTCCTGCTGTAACCATTCCACCCGGTGAATTGATGTAAAGGTGGATATCCTTATTCGGATCCTCGGACTCAAGGAATAAAAGCTGGGCAACAACAAGGCTGGCTGTTGTCTCATTTACTTCCTCTCCAAGGAAAATGATACGATCTTTTAATAATCTGGAGTAAATGTCGTAGTTGCGCTCTCCTCTGCTGGTCTGTTCAATGACATATGGTACTAAACTCATATAAAATACCTCCTTTATAAAATTTCAAAAGACCGGCTCAGAAAATAGGCTTCTGAGCCAGTCCATCAAATCTTGATTCAAAAATCTTATTCTTCTGTAGACTCTTCTGCATCAGCCTTTTTCTTTGCCTTTGCACGCTCTTTAACGTTGTCCATGATAAGATCTACAGCCTTTGTGATAGCAAGGTCTTTCTTCATAGACTCCTTCTCAGCATCTCCCATGTACTCTTTAAGCTTATCAGCCTCCATGCCGTATGCCTTAGCCATCTTCTCTACCTCAGCATCGATATCTGCATCAGTAACCTCGATGTTTTCCTCCTTGGCAATCTGCTCAAGTACAAGGCTGCTCTGGATACGTGTTGTAGCCTCAGGACGAACCTGATCCTTAAGCTGGTCAACTGTCATGCCTGAGAACTGTAAGTACTGCTCCATTGTAAGACCGCTCTGTGCGATTCTCTGAGCGAACTCCTCAACCATTGTCTCACACTGTGTCTCAATCATTGCCTCAGGAAGATCCATCTTTGACTTGTCGATAATCTTCTGGATAGCCTCATCCTCTTTAGTCTTCTTAGCTTCTGTCTCTTTCTTCTCTGTGAGGTTCTTTTTGATTTCCTCTTTGTACTCAGCTAATGTATCAACACCTGCTGCATCCTGTGCAAACTCATCATCAAGCTCTGGAAGCTCCTTAGCCTTGATCTCGTTGATCTTAACCTTGAATGTAGCCGGCTTTCCTGCAAGGTCTGCTGCCTGATACTTCTCAGGGAATGTTACATTGACCTCAACCTCATCGCCTGTGTTCTTTCCTACTAACTGATCCTCGAATGTATCGATGAATGTGTGTGAACCGATCTCTAATGGATGATTCTCACCCTTTCCACCCTCGAAAGCTACTCCGTCAACAAATCCCTCAAAGTCGATAACTGCTGTATCTCCCTCTGCTACAGGACGATCTGTAACTGTAACTGTTCTTGCATTTTTGTTTCTCTGGTTCTCAAGCTCAGCGTCAACCTCTTCATCAGAAACTGATGTGTCGATCTTTGTAACTGTAACGCCCATGTACTTACCAAGAGTAACCTCTGGTCTTACAGCAACCTCTGCTGTGTAGATGAAAGGCTGTCCCTTCTCAATCTGAGTAACCTCAACTGTTGGGCGTGAAACAATGTCAACACCGCTCTCGTCAACCGCACCTGCGTATGTCTGCTGCATAAGAATGTTTGCTGCATCCTCGTAGAACACACCTGCTCCATACATTTTCTCAATCATAGCTCTTGGCACTTTTCCTTTACGGAATCCAGGTACACTAATCTGTTTCTTCTGCTTCTGATATGCAGAATCCAATGCTTTCTCTAATTCCTCAGCTGCTACCTCAATAGTAAGCTTCGCCATATTATGCTCTAAATTCTCAACCTGTACACTCATGTCAATCGTTATCCTCCTTAAAAATATATATGAATGGTATGTACATCAAATGTAATGTGGGCATGCTTTTTAAACTGCTAAGCCCAGTCATTGGATGATTATAACACAACAAATCCACTATTTCCAGTGTTTTTTACATTAAATTTGCTTTTGTGTATAATTCCATAAATTGTCAGCAATACCAAAACATATTTTTGTCATTTTACGGCATAATATTTCCATACACATACAGCTTGTGTATAACGTTTTAAAAGGAGGTATTGCATTATGGCAGCATCAAGTAGTAAAAAGGCTTCTGTACCGGAGGCAAAAGAGGCTATGAGCCGTTTCAAGGAAGAGGTTGCTTCAGAGCTTGGAGTTCCTTTAAAAGAGGGCTACAACGGTGACCTTACTTCTAAGCAGGCCGGTTCAATCGGTGGCGAGATGGTCAAGCAGATGATCATGAAGCAGGAGCAGCAGATGAAATAAGCTCTGCAATAGCAGGCTTCAAATGTACGCTTCAAATGCTAGCATAAAAAGAGGCCGCGCACCATGGGGTTGGTGTGTGACCTCTTTTGTTATAATACAGGGGCTTGCCGGTCTAGTATACCAGTCCCTGTCGAATATGCTCTACTGTGGCATCGTCTGTGAAGTATCTGACAAGCTCGAGTGCAAACGCAATAGCTGTTCCCATTCCACGACTTGTAATCACATTGCCATCCACAACTACAGGCTGCTCAAGCCACTGTGCACCGAGCAGCTTTTCCTCAAAACCCGGATGACATGTAGCTTTTTTGCCCTCAAGTATATGATTCTCACCGAGCACGCTAGGCGCTGCACATATCGCTGCAACAAGTTTTCCCTCAGCGGCAAATCTCTTAATTGTCTTTACTACGGTCTCATCCGCGCCAAGGTTTAATGTACCCGGCATGCCTCCCGGCAGTACGATTGCATCGTAGCTGTCAAAATCAGCCTGTGCCTTTGTGGTATCTGTCTTAAATGTCACCTGATGAGAGCTTGTCACCTCGGCTTTTTCCGTGATTGATATGGTTTCAATCTCAAGCTTTGCTCTTCTAACTATATCGACTACTGTAAGTCCTTCAATCTCCTCACAGCCGTCTGCCATAAAAATTCCTACTTTAATCATATTTTTCTCCTTTATTTTTCTTTGATAATACTATGATACCTTTTGACCATTTAATCATACTATAAAAAGCTGCGGTTCGTCCTTGAATTTTTAAATACCGGTCATTATAATCATATATAAATGATATGAGGGTAAAACAAAAGTATAAACCGTAACTATAAATCTACCAGTAACATGAAAGGATAAACCATGGAAATCGAAAGAAAATACTTACTTAAACAGCTTCCTTCCAATTTAGACAGCTACGCGAGCAAAAAAATCGCCCAGGGCTATCTGTGCACCTCGCCTGTTGTCAGAGTCAGACGCTCAAATGACAGCTATTATATGACCTACAAGGGAGCCGGTCTTATGGTGCGCGAGGAGTACAATCTTCCTCTCACAAAAGAAGCCTACGACCATCTTGTCCAAAAGATTGACGGTCGTCTCATCGAAAAGACACGCTATCTCATACCTCTTGACGGTGGTCTGACCGCAGAGCTTGATGTATTTGAGGGTGATCTGGCTCCTCTTACACTTGTGGAGGTTGAATTCGACTCTGTCGACGCAGCAAATGAATTCACAGCGCCTGACTGGTTTGGCGAGGATGTCACTGAATCCGGCAAATATCACAACAGCTATCTGAGCCGATTGGAAAATTCATAGTACTGCCTGGTCTTTATCGTATTCTTTAAATCATCATACCGCTTTTGCAATGGACCCTCAGGAACTACAACATCCATAACCACCGCTATGTCATCTATAAGGCGGTCGGTTATGATATCCCTCATTGAAATAAGTATATTGTACTTCTCTTCAAAGGTATCCGCATCAAGAAACTCCAGCAAACGCGGATCCGGTGCCTGGCCTTCATCTGCATCCGGTGCCGGCTCATAACATGCCTGTGTCTGAACACTCACAGCTTCAGGTGCATTAGCTGCAATCGCATTAGTGCTCAAAGAGATACTCTGTCCCGACATATCCTCCGGCTTATCCTTAAGTGTGATCTTCTCAAATCTGTATTTCTGCTTCACATCAGGATATTTCTCATGGTCCACCTCGCTTACAAACATGTCGAGTGGTCTGGCGTATATCCCAAAATCATCATATAAAGCCTGATAAATCACAAGCTTTTCCCCTGTCTCTGAATGTGTCGCCACTGTAACTATCTGATACAGCTTATTCTTAAAGTGCCTGTAAAGCTCTCCGGGCTTTGGTGTTCTGTCCATCATTTCTGCCTCTTTTCATATTATTTAAAAGTTGTTAATTATGTCTAAGCCTTCCCCAAGGAAATCTCTCTCAAACTCCAGATTGCCACTGTATCCCATGGCAATCAGATCCTCAACACTGCCAAACATGCTCTGTGTCTCAGCCTCTATAATCTTTGCACCATCAGCTGCTTTATTATGCAGTGTCTGGCAATTTCTTGAGTGCTCCTGCGCCAGCCTCTGCTGTGCCTCGCTATGTCCGTGCATAGTCTCAATCTCTTTTTGTGTCGTATCATCCGCAAAGCGTGCATTATTTTTCACGGCCCTCTGCACTATATCCGGATTGCTCTGCTGTGGTCTCTGCTGTGGCTGTACTCTCTGCTGCATCTGTGGTCTCTGAGGCTGCTGTGCTCTCTGCTGCATCTGTGGCTGTGGTTTCTGCTGATATGTCTGGTTCAATGCATTCATACCCGACTGAACTGTATTCTGCATGCTGTTCCATATATGCTGTATCTGCTTCTGCTGCGGTCTCGGTTTGTTTGGCTGCGTGTTTTTACTGCCTGCGCTCTTTGATTTTTTGTTAATGTAAAAAACAGCTCCTAAGATAATTGCCCAAATTATAACATCCATATTCTGCTCCTTTATCAATCTGCATTTTCTATGTCAATCCCTGAATATCCTGCACATATCGCGCAGTATGTACTCTGCTGTCTGTTCCGGCTCCCATTGCTTTGTAACACCCACAAGCAGCGGCTTAAGCTCTGACAGTATCCTTGCCGTGCGCCGGTCTGTCGTGCCCTCATACTTATCGTTTATGGCCTCAGCCTGCTTCACACATGCCTCAAGCTGCTTTAATATATCCTTCCAGAACTCCTCGTAATATATCTCATGCACTCTCTTAGTCTTTTGTGTGAAATTTAGCTCTGCAAGCTCTTTGTTGCTGTGCCCCAGATAGAAATATGACAGAGCAAACAAATCAGGCTTTTTCCTTTCAAGCCCCTCATTTGTCAGGTGTATCAGATTCTCTATCTCACTCTGTAAAATGATACCATTGTCAAAGGATGACAGATATCTCTCCCCCTGCTTTACAACAGAGTCCAGAGTCGTGTGAAAATCCGTGTCCACCTTGCTGATTAAAAATTCATCGTCAAACATGCCGCTTTTCGCTTTGCAAGCCTTTATCAGCTCTCCAAAGTGCTTCCGGTCGGTTCCTGTGAGCTCACAATACCCAATAACTTGCTGCTCAAGCTCCTTTAAATCTGAAAGCAGGCTGCTTAAGCCTGTCTTCACGCCATAATAGCGCTTTGCAACACCGGAGGAATTCTTTTTTGTTTTGACATACAGCTTAAGCCAGCTGTTGACCACTGTCATGTCGGCACCCGCCGTATCCATCGCTGTCTTAAATTTCTTTTCCGTATCACTTAGTCCTAAAATCATCACACACCCTCAAACATCATTCTAAAACTATATAATAACAATTCTACACCATTATCATATTTTTTTAAAGAGCCTTTTTTCGCTCTGAAAAGCCCACTTTAATCGAGTAGGAGGCGGTGACTAACCGCCGTCCTCTCACAGCACCGTACGTACCG
>ENA-OPJV01000557-OPJV01000557.1-human-gut-metagenome-genome-assembly--contig:-NODE-557-length-14082-cov-1.240037_pt1 | contig 14082 bp, 16 predicted proteins | sample MGYA00241772_ERZ501669 | MGnify/ENA primary metagenome ERZ501669 (study PRJEB25962, sample SAMEA2042290) | human gut metagenome | biome: human gut; feature: human-associated habitat; material: faeces...
AGAAAAAAAACAGCATCTGGTATGGAAAATTTTGTTTTTTGAGGTGCTTGTCTGTTTCCTGATGGCGGGAATTGTTCTGGAGAAAAAGCGTACTGCAGATCATATAAAAAAAGAGCAGATGAAACTGGATTATGCGGAAGTTGTGAGTAAACTTCTGATTTTACTGGGAGCAGGCATGTCATTAAAACAGGCATGGAATAGAATTTCCGCTCAATACTCTGATAAAAGGCAGAAAAAACAAATAAAAGAACGGTATATCTATGAAGAAATGATAATAACGAATCACGAAATTCTGGACGGGGAAAGTGAACGTCTTGCATACCAGAAATTTGGAGAAAGAGTGGATTTGGGAGAGTATCAGAGACTCATTCGGATTCTTTTACAGAATTTACAGACAGGAAGCAGGGGATTATGTAAACTTTTGGAACAGGAATCGGAGAATGCACTGGAAGAAAGGAAAGCACTGGCCTGTAAATTGGGAGAAGAGGCAGGAACGAAAATGCTGTTGCCGCTTATGATGATGCTTGGCATCGTGATTGCCATCATTATGATTCCGGCAATGCTGTCATTTCAAGTATAAGGAGGAAAAATTATGTTAGGATTTAAAAACTTTTTGATGGAAGAAGATGGGGTAGGAGTTGTAGAAATGGTGTTGATCGTTGTGGTGTTGATAGGAATTGTTGTGTTGTTCAAGAAAAAACTGACAACTCTGGTTTCTGATATTTTCAACACGATTAAAGAACGTACAGGGGAGGTATAGTGAGGAGAAAGGCGAGTATTACTGTGTTTGCAGCCCTTTCACTGATGCTGGTGGCGCAGCTTCTTTTCACACTTTTAGAAGCAGCGAGACATTATGAACTTCAGAAAGTATTGTATATGAATACGGATACGGTTTTGGAATCCATTTTTGCCGATTATTGCAGTCCTTTGTGGGAAACATACAAAATTCTTGGAGTACGGGTGGATGATACAGAAGGTAAATTATGTTTTAATAACCGGGAAGCACAGTTGCGTGGCCTTACATTGGATCATCTTGGAAGCAAAGAACAAAAAACTTTGCTTTCCGGGATGAGTCTGTTGACCGCGGAGATGACAGATGCAAGGTATGACCCCTATCGATTGCTGACAGATCAGAATGGTGTCGTATTTCAGAAGGCTGTGTGTACTTATATGAAAAAGAATATTGCATATGAGATGGCAAAGTCCGTCTACAATCATTATGAAGCAGTAAAAGAAGTAAAAAAGGACTATAAAAATCCGGATGAGGGTATTGCAGATGCAATGGATGCACTGAAGCATCCGGAAAAATATGAAACGGAGGGGGCAGGTAATTCATCATCCCGGCAGTTAAAAGGGGAAGCGCGTCAGGGGGATAAAACAAAGAAAGAGGATTCTGGAGAAAAGGCAACGCCAACAGAGAATCCTTTAGAAACGGTGACAGAAGTAAAAAAAGAAGGGGTACTATCCCTTGTTTTGCCGGAAAATACAAAGGTATCCGGAAAATCTATTAATATAGAAGAAACTGTTTCACACAGAAGTCTGGAAAAAGGTACGATGGATTCTTATGTGGGAACAGACTGGTATCAAAAAGTATTGTTTTATCAGTATCTGGTGAATTATCTTGGAAACTATGTGGAAAAAAAGCAGGATCGCGTATTGGAATATGAGCTGGAGTATGTTTTGGGCGGAAAAAGAAATGACGCGGATAATTTAAAAATTGTGGTTTCGGAGCTGCTGGCAATGAGAGAACCGTTAAATATGGCCTCATTAACCGCATCTTCCCAGCGACAATCAGAGGCAATGGCACTTGCGGTCACGTTGGCGGGAGTATCCGCAAATCCGGCCGTAATCGAAGCTGTAAAATACGGAATCTTAGTAGCGTGGGCATTTGCAGAAAGTGTGTTAGATGTAAGGACACTATTGTCCGGTGGGAAAATTACAATGATAAAAAGTGATGCGGACTGGACTTCAAATGTACATATGATTCCGGAACTTTTGTCGGGCTGGTCTGTGGCGAAAGATTGTTCTCAGGGATTGGATTATGGACAATATGCTGCCATTTTGCTTTTGTTTCATAAGGGAAATACCCTTGCAATGCGCACCATGGATGTGGAGGAAGCGTATGTACAGACACAGGAAGGGTACGAAAATTTTCAGATGGACCACGTTTTATGTGAGACTGAGCTTACTGCCACCTATGAATTCCAACCGGTATTTCTTGGCTTTGTATCCATCCTTGAAAATTTCTCAAATGGATTCCGGATTCAAAATCATTCCGGATATAGTTATTTTCATGGGAAGGAGGGGATGTAAGGATGTCTTTTGGACAGTGGAAACCAACAATTACCCTCAAATATCAACCTTTTCCGAAGCAGGCATGTATTCATAAGATAATAAACGAACCAATAGATTCGAATCCGCAAGACGATATCTATAACCTGGGAGAACATCCTTGCCAAAAGGCATCCTTATGTTCCTTTTTTAAGGGATCGTATACGCTGGAAGCAGCAGTGATTATTCCTGTAGCAGCCGTGTTTTTCCTTACGCTCTTATTTTTCTTTCGGGTATTGCAGATTCAGACAGAAGTTCAGGAGGCGTTGAATTATGCAAGCAGAAAAACAGCATGTGAAGCATCTGCCGTTTCATCGCAAATGGGGCTTTTGGTATCTGCGGAAGCGTATTTTAGAAAGGAGCTGGGAACGTACAGCCTGCCGGAAAAATATATTCGCGGTGGAAAACATGCGATTACGATGGCAAAATCCGATCTGTCAGGAAATTATATTAATTTGCAGGTTAATTATTACATTAAAATTCCAATTAGCTTTTTTGAGGTAAAGGGTGTTGGTATCTGTCAGAAAAGTAAGAGCCATAAGTGGATTGGCGACCGTACAGATGGAAAGCAGAGTGATTATGTGTATGTTACAAAACATGGAACTGTTTATCACAGGAGCAGAAAGTGCCATTATCTGGATTTGAGTATTAAAAGTACGGATTATGCACAGATCAGCAGTATGAGAAACAAAAATGAACATAAGTACAGCGCATGTTCCGGGTGCGTGGCAAAAAATCATGTTGCCGGAAAGGTGTATGTGACGGATTATGGAACCTGTTATCATAGTGATCTTGCCTGCAGTGGGCTAAAAAGAACTATTTATCTGATCCTTTTGGAAGAGACGGGAGGAAAAAGAGCCTGTGGTAAATGTGGTGCGAATACGGAGGTGAGGTAAAATCATGCAGAATAACTATGAAATGATCAGAATGTGCATATTGACGTTTGGATTGGCAGGACTCTCCTGGGAAGATATGAGAAAACAGCAACTTCATGGCTGGGCAATTTTGCTTCTGGGAATATCAGGCATGACCATATCACTGCTGGGGGGCTGTTGGAAAAATCCGGTATGGTTTTTGGGATTATTGCCGGGGATATTTATGCTTATACTGGCCTGGAGTACAAGGGAAAGTATTGGGTATGGAGACGGTCTGGTAATTTTAGGTATGGGATGTTTTTATGCACTGGGTGAAATAATGGGAATTGTCATGATTGCCATTACCATTGCGGGAATTACGGCTCTTGGTTTGCTGGTATTCGGACATAAAAACAGAAAATCCGAGTTTCCGTTTGTACCATTTCTGCTAGGGGCACATCTGGTCATGTGGGGATTACAGGGATAAAAGGAGAAAATATGAAATGGAGAGGAAGTTATACCGTAGAGGCGGCTGTGATTATACCGGTTCTGATATGGACGATGGCAGCAGCTATGTGTATAGGAATTGATTTGTTGCATGAAGTACGTGAGGAGCATGAAGAAAAACAGATAGAAGATATGTGGGCAGTAGATTCCTTTTATCAGTATCAGACATTAAAAGAGGTGAAAAAATGATCAATCGGGAAATAGTATATGAAAGAAATCTTACAGGAAGTTTTATGAAAATTGCAGCAGGAATCCATGCGGGGTTGGATGAAAAGCTGATGCTGAGGAGAAAATTGCCGGGACTTCTTGCGGTGGAAAAGGCATATATGGATGGGGAGGGACAGTACTGGTATAACATATCCGGCAAACAGTCGTTTGATATGTATTGCAGGGTAAAAGAAGTAGATATTTCTTTCATTGAAAAACTGATTATGAGCATTTGCAGTGAGATGGAGATTCTGGAATGGAATCTGATTCAGACCAATTGCCTGATGCTGGATCCCGAGTTAATATTTATTACCAACAGCAACCAGGAAATTATTTTTACCGTATATCCAGGTGGGAGTGGAACCATTGAGACAGAATTTCAGCAGTTGATGGAATTTTTGCTTACAAAGGTGGATCATAAAGATACACAGGCGGTAAAGGCCGCATATGGAATTTATGAGAAGACGCTTCTGGATGGTTATTCTATTACAGATATCCGGGATGAAATTGTAAGATCCAGACAAAATGAGGGCAAAAAAGATGTTGCGGAGGAACCCGGGGTAAATGGAACGGAAAAAGTTTGGAAAGAGGAAAACAATCAATCCGTAGTTTTGGAAAGAAAATATGAAGATCATCCAGACAAAAAAAGAAAAGATGAAACTGTAAAAAGAGCCAACAGAAAGAGAAAGGGGGAAAAGAAAAAGGAGGGAAAGAAAAAGGAGCAGAAGGAGTGGATCAGGAAATTAAAAAAGCTACTGATAGAAATAGGTCTTCTGGAAGAGGAAGAAACCGAAAAACAGGTATATGAATCTTATCATGGAAGTAGGGAATGCCTGCAGGATACCAGAAAACTTTCGAAGTCTGCGGTTGTATATCCGGAGGAAGTAATAAAAACGGTGGCACAACCCGAATATCGGCCGACGGTATGCCTGAACAGGGGAATGTTGTTGTATCAGGGAGCTGAATCTTACGAGGATATCTGTGTTACAAAGAAAATGACAAGAATCGGGTACGGTCCCGATGCGGACATACAAATACAGGCAGATACGATTAGTCAGCTGCATGCGCGGATTGATCGTGATGGAGAGACCTATTATATTGAAGATTTAAATTCGACAAATGGTACGTTTGTGAATGATGAGCCGCTGGCTTATAAAGAGAGAAGAAAATTAAACAGTAATGACATGATCCGTTTCGCGGATGTCCGATATCGTTTTTGCTAACTGCCTTGTCTTTCCAAATGGAAGTGAGTATACTGATAGCATGTGAAAAAATCAGGAGGGAAAAGCATGCCACAAAAAAAGAAACTTCCATTTGTAACTGTGGGATTTGTCGCTGTGAATGTTCTTGTTTATGTGATTCTGGAAATCCTTGGAAATACGGAAAATTCGGAGTTTATGGAAAGAATGGGGGCGGTCTGGCCGCCATATGTGAAGCAGGGAGAATACTGGAGACTGTTTACAGCTACTTTTATGCATTTTGGATTTGAACATATTTTGAATAATATGCTGGTACTGATCTGTGCCGGTCCGATTCTGGAGAAGGCGATGGGGCATATCAAATACCTGTGTCTGTATCTGATCGCCGGTGTGGGAGGAAGTACACTGTCCTATGTGCAAATGATCGCACGGGGAAAGTATGATGTATCAGCAGGGGCATCCGGTGCTATTTTCGGTATTATCGGGGCATTGCTGTGGATTGTGATGATACACAAAGGAAGATATGAATCTCTTACGGGCAAAGGGCTGCTTTTTATGATTGTGATCAGCCTGTATTATGGAATTACCAGTGTGGATGTGGACAACTGGGCACACATCGGTGGCCTTGCAATGGGATTTGTTCTTGCAATTATTTTATACCGGAAACCTCGTAAAGCAGTTGATTTATCGGGGGAAAATCCCTATACTAATTAGTATCAAAGCAAGGAGAGTATACCGATGAAAATCAACGTGTATTATGGAGGCCGGGGACTTTTGGATGACCCGACACTGTATGTATTAAAAAAGATGGAAGATGTTTTACGGGAACTTCGGGTAAACATCGAACGATTCAATATATATGAGCATAAGAATGAAATTGCAACCCTTCCGCTGACGTTCAAAGAGGCAGACGGAATTATTCTTGCCACAACGATTGAGTGGCTGGGAATCGGTGGTTATATGCAGCAGTTTCTGGATGCCTGCTGGTTATATGGTGATAAGGAAAAAATCAGCCATACCTATATGCAGCCGATTGTTATGTCCACAACCTATGGAGAGCGCGAGGGAGAACTGACTCTGATGAATGCATGGGAGATTCTGGGTGGATTACCATGTGCAGGGTTATGCGGATATGTAGAGGATCTGGTGGAATTCAAGCAGAATAAAGATTATACGCTGATCATTGAAAAGAAAGCGGAAAACCTGTACCGGACCATTTCTCAGAAGATCAAAAATCTTCCGACCAGTAATCAGGCAGTAAAGCAGAGTGTTCTGCGGACGCAGCAGCTGAATCTGACACCACAGGAGAGCGAGCAGCTCTCGAAGTATGTATCGGATGATACTTATGTGAAGCAGCAGAAAGAGGATATTGAGGAACTGGCATCGATGTTCAAAGATATGCTTGGAAAACCGGATGATGATATGGATACACCGTTTGTGAAGGAACTGGAAAGTCATTTTGTATCTACTGAGGATTTTGCTGCCAGCTATTCCTTTATTATCGAAGGAATCAAAAAGCCATTGTATGTAGCAATTGAAAACGGAGAATTGGAGATTCATTACGGTCAGGAAGAAAAGATTGACGTGGTTGCAAAATTAAGCAGAGATGTTCTGCAGTCAATCATTGACGGACGGATGACATTCCAGAGAGCGTTTATGACGGGTGAGATGACAGCGAAAGGAAATTTTAAAACGCTTCGTATGCTCGATCAGATATTTGTATTTTAGGAGGCATCAATATTTGCCGAAAGAGAGGTTTTAATTATGTTAGATGATAATTGTATTTTTTGTAAACTGGCAAACGGAGATATTCCGACCAATACGATCTATGAAGATGCGGATTTCCGTGTGATTCTGGATGCAAGTCCTGCAACAAAGGGACATGCGCTGATTCTGCCGAAACAGCACTATGCAAATATGTTTGAGATTGATGATGAAGTACTCGCAAAGGCTGCAAAGCTTGCAAAGAAAGTTATTACACACGAAAAAGAAGTGTTGGGATGTGACGGTTACAATGTGCTTCAGAATAACGGAGAAGCAGCAGGACAGACCGTATTTCATTTCCATATGCATCTGATTCCGCGTAAAGCAGGAGATCAGGCAGTTCCTGAGTGGGAGCATTTATCTCTTTCCGATGATGAGATGAAAGAAATCTGTGATAAGATGAAGATGTAAAAAATCTGTATCTCTATATACAAAAACATGCATATCGCTGGAAAAACGTACAGCAGATATGCATGTTTTTTTGTTTTGGTATAGTGGCGTGTGAATTATTTAGAAACACTTTCAATCAGTTTTAATATCGTTCCGATGGAATCCATCTGACCGCTCTCTGACATGGTATGGATGTATTTTTCGCGGTCGGCATATACTTCGCGTACAGCATCAAGTAATGTCTGATCGGTCAGTTTTTCTTCTTCAATCACATAAGAAAATCCCTGCTTTGCAAAAGATTTCGCATTTAAAATCTGATCACCACGGCTGGCAGCGGCAGAAAGAGGAATCAGGATGTTTGGCTTGTGTAATGCAAGAAGCTCACAGATGGAATTCGCTCCTGCGCGGGAAATGGCAAGATCTGCCAGGGCAAACATGTCGGTCAGTTCTGCACTTGCATATTCAAACTGCGCATAGCCAACCACGCCTTTTAATTTCTCATCGAGGTTTCCTTTTCCACAAAGATGAATGATATAAAATTGCTCTAACAGTTCCGGAAGCACTTTCCGTACGGCTTCATTGATGACCTTGGAACCTGAACTTCCGCCGACGATCAGGAGTACCGGTTTGTTGTGATCTGGAAAACCGCAGTAGTGAAGGGATTTTTCGGCATCTCCGTGGAATAGTTCCCGGCGGATCGGTGAACCGGTAAGAACTGCTTTTTCCGCTGGAAGGTATTTCATGGTCTCCGGGAAATTACAGCATACTTTTTTTGCACCGCGGATTGCGATTTTGTTTGCAAGTCCCGGTGTGATATCGGATTCGTGGATAATTGCCGGAATATGGCAGTGCTTTGCGGCAAGGACAACCGGAACAGACACAAATCCACCTTTGGAAAAGACAACGTCCGGTTTGAGTTTGCGCAGGATGGAGATTGCCTGCCCATATCCTTTTAATACTTTAAAAGGATCGGAAAAGTTTTTCCAGTCAAAATAACGGCGAAGTTTTCCGGAAGAAATTCCGATATAAGGGATTTTTTGTGCTTCGATAAGTTCTTTTTCCATTCCGTTATAGGAACCAATATATGTAATTTCATAACCGGCTTCCTGAAGTGCCGGCATAAGGGCAATGTTTGGAGTAACATGTCCGGCAGTTCCGCCACCGGTCATAACAATTTTCTTTGATTTAGCCATTCGATATTTCCTCTTTTCTTTACTTAAGTCAACTCTATATGATCCATATAGAAATGTCAAGCAACATGAGCAGTACCGACATATGTCGAAACTTGCGACCGAAAGGATATTCCGGTGATGACGTTCTTTCATTATAATAAGATTTATACAGTAAGAAATGATTTTACATAATATGAAAGGATGGGAGCAGATATGACAATACTGATGTGGATCAGCAGGTGGCAAAATGAAATGGAGTTAATGATTATGGGGTTGCAGATCATACTTTTTTTATTTTTAACAATTGGGGTATTTTGTATTGTGCGGCAACAGAAAAAAGCAAACCGGTGCAGAAGACGCCTGGAATTGTACTTAAAAAAACACATGGACAAGACTGGGAAAAAAGAAGAAAAAAGTGTATCACCGGAGAAAGTGCAAAATAAAAATTTACATGAGGATGAGGAAGAAAACCGCATAATTTCAACTGTTTTGCAGGAAATTTTCCCATAGTGGAATGTTTTTTATCAAAAACAATACATAAATTGACACAGGAATATAAAATATGTAACATTTTCAAAACCGGCATGGGTGTGCAGTGAAAACGCACACCCATTTTTTAAACGGAATATGAGCAAAAGTGGAGACCACCACCCATTTTTATACTAAAATTTGACAAATGGAAATTCCTGTGCTACAATAAGCCACGTAACAAACTTGTAACAAATGAAATAAAGTGTTTAAAAACGCAACATAAGTGTAATACTTATTGCATAAAATGTTACGAATCCACGGGTAAAAGGTGGATGAAACAAACTACGGAGGTTCATCAATGAAAGCAAGCAAAAAGGTGATGGAAAGTGTAATCGTGTCTGGACTGGCACTCACACTTGCGGTCACTGCAGTTACCGGTAATGGAGTGAATATTGCAGCAAAGGATGCAGCAGACACACAGTTTGTCAATAACGGGATTGCCGGAGTGGCATCTGCCATGAATGAATATGAACTGGAGTCAGCAGACTATCTGGACAGATATATTTCTGTTGAAAAGACAAATGCGGCTTTGGTTGCGGCAACAGCAGATGGAACGGTTATATCCGGAAATGATACAAGTGAAGAAACCACGGAAAAGGAAACTGTTTCCGAAGAGGAACAGGAGTGGCAGAATAAGCTGATGGCGAAGGTGGATGATTTTCTTTACGTCCGCGAAAAGGCAGATTCTGATTCCGAAATTGTCGGAAAGATGTACAAAGGGGATCGCGCAGTTGTGAAAGAAGCAGGCGATACCTGGACAAAGATTGAGTCCGGCAATGTAACAGGATATGTAAAGAATGAGTATTGTGTGACAGGAACAGATGCATTAAATTATGCAAAGAAACACTGTGATACGGTTGCGAAGGTTTCCATTGACGGTCTTCGTATTCGTAAAGCACCCGACACAGATGCGGAGGTAGTGAAAACCGTTGCATCGGGTGAGCACATGGATGTGAATACAAAAGCCGAAGAAACAGACGGATGGATTGCCGTCAAAGTTGGTTCAGATACCTGTTATGTGAGTGACGATTATGTGACCGTCACACTGGATACAGGCAAAGCAGTCACCATTGAGGAAGAACAGGCAGCAATCAAGGCTGCAGAAGAGAAAAAGGCAGCGGAAGAAGCAAAGAAGAATGCTTCTGTTTCTGCTGAAAAGAAATCGTCGTCCGGTTAGTCGGCATCTTCCCAGACAACACAGAATGCGTCGATTGCTGCAAGTGCGGACGAAGAGACACTTCTGGCAGCACTTGTACAGTGTGAGGCCGGAGGAACCAGCGTACAGTGTATGACAGCGGTTGGAGCGGTTGTTGTTAATCGTGTCAGAAGCGGCGGATTTGCAAATTCTATCTACGGAGTTATCTATCAGAGAGGTCAGTTTGGACCGGCATCTTCCGGCAGACTTGAAGCAAGACTTGCCAGCGGTGTCAGCGCAAGCGCCAGACAGGCAGCGAGAGCCGCATTAAACGGCAGTGATCCGACAGGCGGGGCAAAATACTTCAAACTGGCATCCAGCGGTCATGCGGGAACGGTTGTAGGACCGATTGTATTTTATTAAACTTAATAATCCAGGAGCTTTGTCGAAAGGCAGGGCTCCTTTTTTGATCGGTCAATTTTCCTCCATACCATTGTTGTAAAATTCCGGCAAATGGAGTAAAATGTTTTCAACGTACACTTAAGGAGGAAGAGCAATGACATTAAAGGGACGTAATTTGTTAAAAATGATGGATTTTACACCGGAGGAGATCCTGTATCTTGTGGATCTGTCCGCAGAGCTGAAAGAGAAGAAACATCAGGGAATCATGCATGACAGTCTGGTTGGAAAAAATATTGCACTGATTTTCGAGAAGACAAGTACAAGAACCCGATGCTCTTTCGAGGTAGCCGCACATGATCTGGGTATGCATGTGACATATCTTGATCCGAGCGGTTCCCAGATTGGAAAAAAGGAAAGTATTCCGGATACGGCCCGTGTTCTTGGACGTATGTTTGATGGAATCGAATATCGTGGATACGGACAGGAAATCGTGGAAGAACTGGCAAAATATGCAGGGGTTCCGGTGTGGAACGGACTGACCAATGAATCCCATCCGACACAGATGATTGCCGATATGCTTACCATCAAGGAGCATCTTGGAAAACTTAAGGGTGTGAAGTTTGTATACATGGGGGATGCCCGTTACAATATGGGCAATTCCCTGATGGTTACCTGTGCAAAGCTTGGCATGCATTTTGTTGCCTGCACCAATCCAAAATATTATCCGGACAAGAAGCTTGTGGATTATTGTGTGGACGTGGCATCTACGACAGGAGCAACCATCACACTGACAGACAGCGATGCGGGCGCAACCAGGGATGCTGGTGTCATTTATACAGATGTATGGGTATCCATGGGTGAACCGGAAGAAGTATGGGCAGAGCGTATCAATGACCTGAAACCGTATCAGGTCAATGCCGATGCATTCAAAAATGCAAAGGACAGCGCGATCTTCATGCATTGTCTGCCGGCATTCCATGATTTAAAGACCACGATCGGAAAACAGGTTTATGAAAAGTTTGGATTATCCGAGCTGGAAGTGACCGATGAGGCATTTGAAAGTGAGCGCTCCGTTGTCTTCGATGAAGCTGAGAACCGTATGCATTCCATCAAGGCGATCATGAAGGCAACGTTATCTGACTAAGAAAAAACGTTTACATATTTTTGTGAATGGAAAGTATGATTATGAAAGCAGAAATTTTAAGACTGCTCCGTGAGACGGACGGATATGTGTCCGGGCAGGAGCTGTGCAATCAGTTTGGCGTATCCCGGACCGCTGTCTGGAAGGCAATTAACCAGCTGAAAGAGGCCGGTTATGAGATTGAGGCGGTACAGAATAAGGGATATCATCTGGTATCTGTGCCGGACCGTATGGACGAAGTGGAGCTGGCAAGCATCCGAAAGACCGAATGGGCAGGCGCGGAAACGTATTATTTTGACAAGATTGATTCCACGAATACGAAAGCAAAAGAACTGGCAGAAGAAGGACATCCGTCCGGAACTTTTGTGGTAGCGGACCAGCAGACTGCGGGAAAAGGACGTCGCGGACGGTCATGGGATTCCCTTCCGGGAACGGGAATTTATATGACACTCATGCTCAAACCGGACATCAATCCGAACCATGCATCCATGCTGACCCTCGTGACAGCGATGGCAGTGGCAAATGCAGTGCACCGGGTGACGGGAGCAGAGGCTTTGATCAAATGGCCGAATGATATTGTCATAAATGGTAAGAAGATCTGTGGTATTCTTACGGAAATGAGTGCACAGTTTGACTATATCAACCATATAGTGATCGGAATCGGAATTAATGTACACAATGAAAGCTTCCCGGAAGAACTGCAGGATCATGCAGGTTCCCTGCTGCTGGAGTGCGGAAAACGTGTGCACCGTGCAGATCTGATAGAGGCATTTCTGGAAGAATTTGAACGGCTGTATGCGATCTATCTGCAAACCGAGGATCTGTCAGCATTACAGGAAGAGTACGATCAGCTGCTGGTGAACCGTGGCCGGCAGGTGCGCGTGCTGGACCCGAAGGAGCCATTTGAGGGAAAGGCTATGGGAATTACAAAAAAGGGAGAACTGATCGTAGACACCTGGGAGTCAAGAAAACTGGTGTCTTCCGGAGAAGTCTCCGTGAGAGGAATCTATGGATATGTCTAAAGAGTCAAATGAGGTAGTATTGTGCGCATCCAACGCATACCAGAAAAAATTTTATCTGAATGAGAACTTCAACGGACTTCCACAGTCCATCCGTGATGAGTTAAAAATCATGTGCGTCATTTACACCGAGGATATCGGCGGAGTATTAGAGCTGGTATATGATGAAGCGGGAAATCTGGAACTTCGCACTTCCTGTAAAGAGGGCGATTTCTGCTATGATGAGATCGGAAGCGTGCTGAAAATCAAGCAGCTGCGCAACGAAAAAAGGGAATTGCTGGAAGCACTTGAGATGTATTACAAAGTTCTGTATCTGGGCGAAGGCTTAGAGGCACTGGACGAGGAGGAGAAAGACGAATGATATTAACCATAGATGTTGGAAATACGAATATTACCTGCGGGGTGTTTCAGGGCGATGAGATCGCCGCAAGTTTTCGTATTACGACAAAAATGCCACGGACATCGGATGAGTATGGGATGATGCTTATGAATCTGCTGGAGCAGAACGATATTCATCCGGCAGAAATTAAGGATGCCATTATCTGTTCCGTGGTGCCGAATGTGATGCATTCCCTGAGGGGCGGACTTGTCAAATATTTCCATATCACACCGATCGTGGTGGAGGCGGGCATCAAAACGGGAATCCGCATTGTGACACCGAATCCGCAGCAGATCGGAGCTGACCGTATTGTGGATGCAGTCGGGGCATACGAAATATACGGAGGTCCGGTGCTTGTCATTGATTTCGGTGCCGCCCCCGCCACAACCTATGATTATGTGGATGAAAGCGGAGCCTTTCAGGGAGGGATCACAGCACCCGGAATCCGGATTTCAGCAAAAGCCTTGTGGGAAGATGCTGCAAAACTTCCGGAGATCGAGATCAAAAAGCCGGCATCAATTCTCGGAAAAGACACGATCACAAGTATGCAGGCAGGGCTTGTGTACGGACAGATCGGGCAGACCGAATATATTATTAACCGCGTGAAAGCCGAAGTCGGACTTGAAAACATCAAAACCGTTGTAACTGGCGGACTTGGCCGCATCATTGCCAATGAGACGGATGCTGTGGATATTTACGATCCGAACCTGACGTTAAAAGGTATCAATCTTGTGTATAAAAAACAGAATCGGAAAATAAAATAGTTATGATCAGATCACTTCAGATCGGCAGTGTGACACTGCCAAACAATTTAATATTAGCTCCTATGGCAGGGGTAACCGACCTGCCATTTCGCTTGCTGTGCAAAGAGCAGGGGGCAGGGCTTTTGTGCATGGAAATGGTAAGTGCTAAAGCAATTCTCTATAAAAACCGTAATACACAGGCACTTCTGACGATTGATCCGCGGGAAAACCCGGTGTCTTTGCAGTTGTTTGGATCAGATCCGGATATTCTGGCTGCAATGGCGGCACAGATTGAGGAACGTCCTTTT
>ENA-OPJV01000558-OPJV01000558.1-human-gut-metagenome-genome-assembly--contig:-NODE-558-length-14065-cov-1.905353_pt1 | contig 14065 bp, 10 predicted proteins | sample MGYA00241772_ERZ501669 | MGnify/ENA primary metagenome ERZ501669 (study PRJEB25962, sample SAMEA2042290) | human gut metagenome | biome: human gut; feature: human-associated habitat; material: faeces...
AGCTTGCTTGACTTTGCCGAATGCAGCCTATTTTCGCATCTGTTTGCAAAGATAATGATTATTTGATACAAATTGTTTACCGATAGTCTTTCTTTTGGGTAAAAATTGTAAAGTGTTTCTATCTGTTATGGGCTTTTCTCTTCATAGCAAATGAAAAGTGATAATTCTGTTGAATGTTGCGATAGATTGTGGATTATTTTTCCTAATTTTGCGCCTTGTAAATGTAACACATAAACCATATTTTATCGTGGAGACTAAGTATATATTCGTTACGGGGGGGGTAACCTCGTCGTTGGGTAAAGGTATTATTTCGGCTTCGTTGGCTCGATTGCTTTTGGCAAGAGGTTATAGAGTAACTATCCAAAAGTTCGATCCTTACATCAATATAGATCCCGGAACATTGAACCCTTATGAACATGGAGAATGTTATGTGACGGTCGATGGACACGAAGCCGACCTTGACTTGGGTCACTACGAGCGATTCACCAATACTCCTACGACTCGCGCCAATAATATTACAACAGGGCGTATTTATCAAAATGTAATAGATAAAGAACGACGGGGCGATTATTTGGGAAAGACGGTGCAGATTATTCCGCATATTACAGATGAAATTAAACGTAACATTAAACTTTTAGGATCGAAGAACCAGTTCGATTTCGTAATCACGGAGATCGGGGGAACGGTCGGGGATATCGAATCTTTGCCCTATCTCGAAAGTGTACGTCAGTTGCGTTGGGAAATGGGTAAAAATTGTGTATGTATTCATTTGACCTATGTACCTTATATTGCTGCCGCTAAGGAATTGAAAACCAAACCGACCCAACATTCGGTAAAACAATTGCAGGAGGTAGGTATCCAACCCGATATATTGGTATTGCGTACCGAGTACGAGTTATCTCTTGCTTTACGTAAGAAGGTGGCATTGTTTTGCAATGTAGATCCTGCGGCAGTGATTCAGTCGATAGATGTTCCGTCTATATACGAAGTCCCTTTGAAAATGCATCAACAGCATTTAGATGAAATCGTATTGACAAAAACCGGTTTACCCATAAACGGAGAACCTCATTTGGAGCCGTGGTTGAATTTCTTGCATCGCATGAAAAATGCGACTAAGACCGTACGTATCGGATTGGTCGGCAAATATGTAGAACTTCCCGATGCCTATAAATCTATCAATGAATCGTTGTTTCAGGCGGCGACCTATAACGATCGCAAACTCGATTTGCAATATATTCATTCCGAGAAATTAAATAGCGGAAATGTGGACGCTATGCTTTCTTCTTTAGATGGCGTGTTGATCGCTCCGGGATTTGGGCAGAGAGGTATCGAAGGAAAATTCATCGCTTTGAAATATGCTCGTGAACACGATATTCCGACATTTGGCGTATGTTTGGGCATGCAATGCATGGTGATCGAGTATGCCCGTGATGTGTTGGGATATACCGATGCTAACTCTACCGAAATGGACGTGACGACCAAGCATAATGTAATAGACTTGATGGAGGAGCAGAAGAGCATAACCAATATGGGTGGGACGATGCGTTTAGGCGCCTATGACTGTATATTGGCCGAAGACTCTATTGCTGCTAAGGCTTATGGAACGACCCATATTCGCGAACGGCATCGCCATCGTTTCGAATTTAACAATGAGTATCGTAAAGCTTTTGAAGATGCCGGAATGCGTTGCGTGGGCGAGAATCCCGAAACTCATTTGGTCGAAGTTGTCGAGGTTCCGTCTTTGCGTTGGTATGTGGGAGTACAATATCACCCCGAGTACAATAGTACGGTTCTTAATCCGAATCCCCTTTTCGTTGACTTTATTAAAGCAGCGATTTCAAAAAAATAATTTAGTAATCTCAAAATTGAAGAATGGATAAAAACACGATTTTAGGTCTTGTATTGATGGTCGTAGTTGTGCTGCTTTTCTCTTGGTGGATGCAGCCTACACCCGAACAATTGGAGGCACAGCGTCGGTATAACGATTCGATTGCCGCTGTGGAAGCGGAACGTATGGCCGAGGCCGCTTTGGCAGAAACACCCGTTTCGACCGATACCGTTTCGGGAGAAGTTGCCGATTCATTAAAAAATGCAGGTTTGATAGCGCGTTTCGGCGAGTTCGCTCCTTGTGCCGAAGGTTCGGAAGAATTTACTACTTTGTCCAATAATAAGGTGACATTGAAGTTTTCTAATAAAGGAGGTCGTCTTTATGAGGCTGTTTTGAATGATTACATGGCCTATGATTCCACGAATGTGACTCTGTTTACCGGAGACGAAAACGACTATGGATTCATTATTCGTACGAATGCGCGCGTGATCGATACACGCGATTTATATTTTACTCCCGAAATCGATGGTAATGCTGTAAATATGACATTACAGCTTGCCAATGGAAGTCAGATGGGCATTCGATATTCTTTGCCGGAAGACAGCTATATGTTGAAAATGGATATCTGGCAGAAAGATATGGATCGGGTAATTCCGTCGAGCGCTGTTTATTGGGATTTTATTTGGGACCAGAAAATGCGTCGTCAAGAACAAGGACGTATGTTTGAGGAGAGAAATAGTGCCTTGTATTATAAATTTGCAGGAGACGATGTAGAGCATTTGAGCGAGTCGGGTAACGATGAAGAGAAAGCGACTACGAGCCTCAAATGGATTGGTTTTAAAAACCAGTTCTTCTCTACTGCTTTTATTGCCGATGGAAAATTTAACGACGGGATTTTTACCTCTCGGTCTTTGGAAGAAGATAGATATTTGAAACAGTTTCATGCCGAGAGTACGATAGATTATGATTCGAAAGAGCCGCAGGTTGCCGGATTCAATATTTTTCTCGGACCGAATTCTTATCCGTTATTGTCCTCTTATGACGACGATCTTTCGGGAGACCAGACACTCGATTTGGATAAGCTCGTTCCACTGGGATATAAGTTTTTCCGTTGGATAAATACGCTCGTCGTTATACCGGTATTCACCTTCTTGGGTAAATTTTTCAGCAATTATGGCGTTATCATTTTGTTGTTGACGATATTTATAAAGCTCGTTTTATTCCCCTTCACGTATAAATCTTATAAGTCGCAGGCTCATATGCGGGTTTTAGCCCCTCAAATTAAGGAGATTAATGATAAGTATCCGGGGCAGGATAAAGCGATGGAGCGTCAGCGTTTGACAATGGATCTGTACAGCAAGGCGGGAGTGAATCCTATGGGCGGGTGTTTGCCGTTACTTTTACAAATGCCTATTCTTATTGCGATGTTCACCTTCTTCCCGTCTTCTATCGAGCTTCGGGGTGAATCGTTTTTGTGGGCGAAAGATTTGTCGACCTATGATGCGATCGTAAGTTGGGACACTTATATACCGTTGATAACGCCCTATTTTGGTAATCACATCAGCCTTTTCTGTTTGTTGATGACTATTACCAACTTGATATACACCAAAATCAATATGCAGAATACCGCCGGACAACAACAGATGCCGGGTATGAAGTTCATGATGTATCTGATGCCCGTCATGTTCTTGGTATTCTTCAATAATTATTCGGCCGGGTTGAGTTATTATTATTTCTTGTCGTTGTTGATTACGATTATTCAAACCTATGTATTCCGTAAATGTATCAACGAGGAGAAAGTTCTTGCCGAGTTGAAAGAGAATCAAAAGAAACCTCGCAAGAAGAGCGGTTTCATGGCTCGGTTGGAAGAAGCGCAACGCCAGCAGCAGGCTGCGTTGAGAGAACAACAGAAGCAACGAAACAAACAACAGCGTCGTCGATAAATAACGAAGGGGAGCATTGCTCCCCTTCGTTATTTATGATAGTTTCGGATTTTTCCCGTTTTATTTTATGGGAAAGAATACTGGAAACATACTCCTTTTATATACGATCGGCAAGTGACAACTTCGTTCTCCATCGTTCTTTTTAGTAGTGGTGCAGGTAGTTTATGCGGCAATCAGTGCAGATGATTTTGTAGAAACTGTCTTAGTACCGAAGCATGATTGTGGGTGGCATCTTTTGAGGCATACAATAATGTTATTCGATCGTGGCTCTTTATTCTTTCGACGAAATCTTTTACAGAGGCGGAGTTTTCCAACTCTTTTGAATATAGCGATACGAATCCCTCCCAATGCTCTTGCGGATTCTCATGGAACCATCGGCGTAATGCGGGAGAAGGAGCAATGTTCTTCTCCCAGATATCATATTTCAGAGCCTCTTTTTTCGTGCCTCTGGGCCATAGGCGATCTATTAATATACGATAACCGTCCGATACTTTTGGGGGATCGTATACCCGTTTTATATTGATTTGCATGGTTCTCTATTTCCTTAATTCTTTTTCCATTTCAATAGCTCGTGGAAAGACTATATTGTTTTCGAGGTGAATGTGTTGGTGTAGGGCTTTTTCAAAAGATTTCAATCTGTCGAAAGCCAATCGGTAACTGTTGCAAGCATCTTTGGGGACTGTGTAGTTTTGGGTTAATCGGTTGATATGCTGGAATCGTTCTCCCTCAGCCTCGTGTTCCGACAACATTACCGAGATGGGAGCTTCGATCGAACCGCAATGGAAATCGGGTAAATGTTTGTGCTCTTCTCTGGCCTTAAACATTTCGTAGATATAAGGGAATAAAATCAGTTCTTCTTTGTCGAGATGGCTGTAAAGGCTTTCGAGCGAGTCGTGAAAGAGAGTACGTATTTTGTATAGTTCCGGGTGGCGATCTCCGTGGACATTACAAACTTTGTCCAAGAGATGTAATAATTCTGGCCCGTGCGAGCGAATGTTGCGGTGGTGGATTTTGAGAATATAGTCTATGAGCAAATCGATAGGCCAATTGGTAAAATCGATGTTTCCGTGAGCAGACGATGGAGCGCTTTCGAGTTCTTTTTGGACTTGGTCGAGTTCTACATTTGCATTTTTACAGGCTTCGAGCAACGGTGTGGAACCGTGGCAACAGTAGTCGATACCGTATTTTTCAAATACATTCGCCGCTTCGTATTTGTCGGCGACAATTTGGCCGACAGTCTGGGTTTCGTAGGATTTCATATTCCAATATATTTTTATTTCCCGGAAATTCCCGGTATTGTCAATACAATTTATCGAAGAAAAAGTTTCGAGGTTTATGGTTATTTATTCTATACGTTCGGGTATAAGAAAAGAGATTATCCCACTCGTTGGGATAATCTCTTTTCTATATGGTAATCTATTTGCCGGTTAGTTATTTTCGGGGCGTAATTTTCGAACGGTCACACCGGCTTGCCACATCTCGCTTTCTCGCAACTCTTTCAACTCTTTGTTCAGTCCATCGCGATATCCCTCTTTACTGTTCGTGTCGATAGAGCGTTGAGCTTCGTTCCCTTTGGCTACCTCTTCATACAGTTCTTCGAATACGGGTTTGGTAGCATCACGAAACTTTTTCCACCAGTCGAGAGCTCCTCGCTGGGCTGTTGTCGAGCAGTTGGCATACATCCAATCCATACCGTTTTCGGCGACAAGAGGCATCAGTGATTGGGTAAGCTCTTCGACCGTTTCGTTGAATGCTTCCGAAGGGCTGTGTCCGTGTGCGCGCAGTGTGTCGTATTGTGCGGCGAAAATACCTTGAATGGCTCCCATGAGAGTTCCCCGTTCTCCGGTAAGGTCGGAATAAACTTCGCGTTTGAAAGTAGTTTCAAAAAGGTATCCCGAACCGACTCCGATACCGAGAGCTATAACTTTCTCTTTGGCGTGTCCGGTCGCATCTTGGAAAATAGCATAGCTCGAATTGAGCCCCCGACCTTGCAAGAACATGCGCCGTAAACTGGTTCCCGAACCTTTGGGCGCAACCAGTACTACATCGACATCGGCAGGAGGAACGATACCCGTGCGCTCTTTGTAGGTAATGGCGAATCCATGAGAAAAATAGAGTGTTTTACCAGCGGTAAGATGTTTTTTCACTTTGGGCCATACCTCTATTTGAGCTGCGTCGGAAAGAAGGTATTCGATAATTGTTCCACGCTGGCAAGCCTCTTCGATTTCGAAAAGCGTTTCGCCGGGAACCCAGCCGTCGGCCACCGCTTTATCCCATGTCTTCGAGCCTTTTCTTTGTCCGACGATGACATTAAATCCGTTGTCCCGCAAGTTCATACTTTGTCCGGGGCCTTGCACGCCGTATCCGATAACGGCGATGGTTTCGTCTTTGAGGATTTCTCTTGCCTTTTCCAATGGAAATTCTTCCCGGGTGACTACATTTTCGTCAACACCGCCAAAATTCATGATTGCCATTTTCTTTTTTGTTTAGAGGTTAATTAAATTAGTTTTATCTGTTTTCAAATATGATTCTTCCTTTGCAGTACACGGTTTGGTCGTCCCGTATTTCTAAGGTAAAATGATCCGGTGCTTCTTCCTCTTTCAGCAGTTGCAGGGTAGAACCGTATCGAGCTTCGTTGGCATAGCTTATTTCGAACCGTCGGATACGTTGTTTGTCATACCGTTCGAAAGGAAAAAGGTCGAGTTCGTGCTCGATGTATTTCACACTGTTGACGTGTCGATTCAAATCTATATCGTTATAAGTCACAGGATAGATTACTGCATTTTCGTCATGTACATCGCGTACTCTCGATTGCTTTTCGATGGGACATGCTTTGTCCGATATGTTCTCCGCGATATATTCGAATTGACTTATATCTACCGATGTGCGACTATCCAAATCGATAACGACCCAAATCGTGCGGGCATATCCGCAGGGAGAGCCGTTCTCTCCCAGTATGGCGAAGTTTCTCGATGAAAAATGCTTGTTATACCCTTCGATCCATGTTTGTAAAGTATAATGCTCGTTGATGAGCGGATAACGGTACATTTCGACGGTGAGCCGGGAGAGTACCCATACTTGCCGGTTTTTGATGAGCGTACTGTATCCCACGCCCCACGATTCGGCATGTAGTGTAGCCACTTCGAGTATTCGTTTGGCGAGCAGGGTGAGCGGCAATTCCTGTTGGCCGTTTCCTTCGGCCGGCTCTACGGTATAAGTTTTGGAGTAGACCGGTTCTGTTTGTCGTTTGGATTGTTCTTCTTTTTCTTTCATAGTTGGTTTTGCCGGTATTGTTGTTCTTGTAGGAATATGCTTACGTGCTCGACGGTCGATTTGGTTATGGCGACGCGTCCCGACCGGACGAATTGCATGACATCGTATCGACTCAGTTCTTCGAACAGAGATTGAGTTTCGTCGGGGTGTCCCGATTTCTCGATGACGGTATATGTGCGGTTCACTTCCAAAATGCGGGCATTGTGTTTGCGAATCAAATCTTCGATGCTCCTGTCGTCCAATAATTTGTCGGTAGGAACCTTGTAAAGTGCGACCTCTTGAAAAATGATTTCGTCGTCGGTATAAAAGAAGGCGCGTAATACGTCTATTCGTTTTTCTATCTGCTTGACCAGTTTTTCCATCGTTTCGCGGTCGCTGTATGTCGTGATGGTAAATTTGTGTACACCTTCGATAGCCGAGCCCGATACCGACAGGCTCTCGATATTGAGCTGTCGGCGTGTAAAGATAATCGAAATTTGATTCAGTAATCCTACTTGGTTTTCAGAATAAACAGTTACGGTATATAATGTCTGTTGAGTCATATCGGTCTTAATATTTTTCAGTGGCGTTGAGCATGATATGGGTTACACAGCTCCCGGCGGGAGTCATCGGGAATACCATGCAATCCGGGTCTATTTGTACATTGAGCAGGTAAGCTCCGCGGTGGTCGAGCATACGTCGTATGGCAGAGTCGAGTTCTTCGCGGGTGGCGACCCTTTCGCCGGCTATGCCGTAAGCTGCCGCCACGCCCGTAAAATCGGGATTCAGCATTGGGGTTTCGGAGTAGCGATGGTCGAAGAACAGGTCTTGCCATTGTTTTACCATACCCAAGAAATTATTATTGAGAATAATGATCTTCACATCGATACCATATTGCATGATTGTACCCAGTTCTTCGATTGTCATTTGCAGTCCTCCGTCTCCGGTAAAAAAGCAGACCGTGCGGTCGGGATTGCCTATCTTGGCTCCGATAGCGGCGGGAAGGCCGAACCCCATAGTGCCCAATCCGCCGGAGGTAACGATACTGCGAGACCTTTTGAACCGGTAATATCGGGCCGACAGCATTTGGTTTTGTCCCACGTCGGTAACGAGAATACTGTCGTTGCCTGTGGCTTCGGATACCTTTCGGGCGACCTCTCCCATATTCATCAATGGTTTCCGGGGGTGTATCTCCGGTTCTATGACCTTTTCTTTTTCCACCTTTTCACACACAGAGAAAGATTCTATCCATTCGGAGTGTTCGGCGGGAGCGATTTTTTCATTCAGCTTTTGCAATACGGCACGGGCATCACCCAGTACTGATACATCGCACTTCACGTTTTTGTTAAATTCCGACGGGTCGATGTCTATATGAATTACTTTGGCTTGTCGGGCATATTGTTTCAAGTCGCCCGTTACTCGGTCGTCGAACCGCATGCCGATGGCGATGAGCAGGTCGCATTCGTTGGTCTTGATGTTGGCGGCTATGCTGCCATGCATGCCTAACATGCCTTTGTATAGGGGGTGGTCGGTCGGCATTGCCGATAATCCCAACAGAGTGCAACCTACCGGTATATCGGCTTTTTCGGACAGTTCCGACAATTCCTTTTCAGCATGGGAGATAATTACCCCCTGACCGGCGAGAATGAACGGTTTGCGAGACTGGTTGATAAGCCGGGCAGCTTCCTCTATTTCGCCGGGTTGTATGTCGGGATAAGGGTTGTAGCTGCGAATGAATTGACAGGGCTTGTAGTCGAATTCGGTCATTCCCGTTTGGGCATCTTTGGCAATGTCGAGAACCACGGGACCCGGACGGCCGTTCCCGGCGATGTAAAAAGCTCTTGCTACCGCCCAAGCTATTTCTTCGCTGTGACGTATCTGGTAACTCCATTTGGTCACCGGCTGGGTGATTCCTACGACATCGGTTTCCTGAAAAGCGTCCGAGCCCAATAGGGGAGAGGCGACCTGCCCGGTGATGACGATGAGCGGCGTGCTGTCCATCATGGCATCCGAGAGCCCCGTGATGATATTGGTGGCGGCGGGACCCGAGGTGAGCATGACGCCTCCGGTCTTCCCCGATACTCGTGCGTACCCTTGTGCGGCATGTGTAGCTCCTTGTTCGTGTCTCACGAGGATATGTTTCAATTTGTCTCGATAATCGTAGAGAACATCGAATACGGGCATGATGGCTCCTCCCGGATATCCGAATATATACTCTGTCTTTTCTGCGATGAGCGATTTGATGAGCGCTTCCGCTCCGCTTATTTTCTCTGTTGCCATAGTCGTTTTGTACAATTGGGACTCTGTTTCTTAGATAATTCGTACAGCACCTTTGTCGGCCGAGCTTACTAAGGCAGCATAGGCTTGCAAGGCTTTCGATATGTTTCGTGTTCTGTGTCGAGGGGTGAATGCCTCTTTTCCCCGGGTATTTTCTTCTGCTCTGCGACGTTCCATTTCTGTTCCTTCGATAAGCAAGTTGATGCTGCGGTTGGGAATGTCTATTTCGATGAGGTCGCCGTTCCGCACTAATCCTATGTTTCCGCTGGCGGCTGCTTCGGGCGAGATATGTCCGATGGAAAGTCCCGATGTCCCTCCTGAGAAACGCCCGTCTGTAATGAGGGCACAGGCTTTGCCGAGGTGTTTCGATTTGATATACGAGGTAGGGTAGAGCATCTCTTGCATGCCGGGGCCTCCTTTGGGGCCTTCGTAGATGATGACGACCACGTCTCCGCTCTCTACTTTCCCGCCGAGTATGCCTTCGCAAGCCTCTTCCTGAGACTCGAATACTTTGGCTTTTCCCTTGAAGCGGAAAATGTTTTCGTCCACTCCGGCCGTTTTGACGATACAGCCGTCTTGGGCGATATTACCGAAAAGTACGGCCAGTCCACCGTCTTTGACATAAGCGTGTTCGAAATCGCGAATACACCCTTTCGAACGGTCGGTATCGAGCTTGTCGTAATAGTTTTCCTGAGAACCCATCACGAGGTTGAACCGGTTGCCCGGTGCGCTTTTCCAAAGCCTTTCCGCTTCGGGGGAACATGTTCCGTTTCGTATCGCATACTGTTCGATGGCTTCGGTTAAGGACAGTCGATCTACTCGACGGACAGAGGCGTCTATCAGCCCCTCTTTTTCGAGTATGGCGAGAATCGAGAGAATGCCTCCTGCACGGTTCACGTCTTGTATGTGATAGTGCGAATTGGGTGCTACTTTGCAAAGCACCGGCGACTTGCGGGACAGGGAGTCTATGTCTTGTATCGTAAAGTCTACTCCGGCCTCTTGGGCTATGGCGAGCAGGTGCAATACCGTGTTGGTAGAGCCCCCCATGGCAATATCGAGGGTCATCGCATTGAGAAATGCCGCGCGAGTAGCGATGTTACGGGGCAATACACTTTCATCGCCGTCTTGGTAATAAGCCCGGCAGTTCTCCACGATTTGTCGGGCAGCTTGTATGAATAACCGTTCCCTGTTGCGATGGGTCGCTACGACAGTACCGTTTCCGGGGAGAGCCAGACCGATGGCCTCGTTGAGGCAGTTCATGGAATTGGCGGTAAACATGCCCGAACAGGAACCGCAGGTAGGGCATGCGGCATGTTCTACTCGGCGCACTTGTTCGTCGCTTATGGTTTCGTCGGCCGATTCGACCATGGCATCGATTAAATCGAGTCCTTTCCCATCGAGCTGCCCTGCTTCCATAGGACCTCCCGATACGAAGATGGTAGGAATGTTGAGCCGCATGGCCGCCATGAGCATGCCCGGTGTGATTTTATCGCAATTACTGATACAGATCATGGCATCGGCCTTGTGTGCATTGACCATATATTCGACGCTGTCGGCAATGATCTCGCGCGAGGGCAGCGAATAAAGCATGCCGTCGTGCCCCATGGCGATGCCGGCGTCGATGGCGATCGTGTTGAATTCGGCGGCAAAGCATCCTAATTTCTCGATTTCTTTTTTTACCGTTTGCCCTATTTCATGCAGATGTACATGGCCGGGAACGAATTGGGTGAACGAATTGACGATTGCGATGATGGGGTTTCCCATCTCCGTTTCTTTCATGCCGTTGGCTCTCCATAGAGCTCTCGCTCCTGCCATTCTCCTTCCGCCAGTGCTCGTCGCACTCCGCAATTGATGTTTCATAATCTGTACTCATTAAAAGAAAAACCTTTCCGCTGTGTGGAAAGGTTTTTACAATTACTCTAATTTAACATTCTATGAGAAGTAACTACATACGCCTTTCCACCTTACCGACTCACGACAAGAAGCTCGCTAATGACCGATAGAGAAATGACGTGTAGTAACATAATTATCACATAAATATTGTTTATGATGTTGCAAATGTATAACTATTTTGTGATATAAACAAATAATTTGAAAGAAAATATATGTTTACTATTTTAAATTGCTTGTATTTACGGAGTTTAATGTGATAAATGAAAATAAAAAACATCGTATAATTGTGTGATTGAAACCCGGTTAATTTTTGTCTTCTTGCTTCTGCCTAAGGAATGGCTGGAATTGAAAAAAATAAAGTGTATATTTGCAAGGTTTTATCCATCGAGAAAGAATCAAGTTATCGGAGAAGCGTTGAAAATTCGTCGAGTTATAAAGGCAAGTTTAGGAGCGATCGTCGGTATTGTTCTGGTTGCGTGTAGTCCTACCCGCCATGTCCCGGACGGTAGCTATCTGCTCGACCATGTAAAGATAGAGACCGATGATAAGTCGGTGAAACCTTCCGATTTGAAATCCTATTTGCGTCAAGAGCCTAATCACCGTATGTTCGGGTTGTTCCGCTTTACGCTCGGGCTATATAATTTGTCGGGAAACGATTCGACCAAATGGTATAACCGCTGGGTAAGGAATGCCGGTACACCCCCGATAATTTACGACCCGGTTTTGATAGAAAATTCTCGTATGCAAATGGAGAAGGCCATGAATAATAAGGGGTACATGGCTGCTCGGGTCGATGTCGATACGGTTTCGAAAGGTAAACGTATGGACGTGTTCTATCGAGTCTCGGCAAATACGCCGCATTACATAGACGATATAGACTATCGTATTTCAAACGATACGATTTCCCGGCTTGTCGAGCGGCAATATGTCTCTCATTCGCTTTTGAAGAAAGGATCGAATTTCGATAGAAATGTGTTGGACGAGGAAAGGCAACGTATTTCCGATATGTTGCGGCGTGATGGCTTTTATGCTTTTAATAAAGAACTGATTACCTATACGGCGGATACCGCCGACCGTTCGAAAGCAGTCGATCTCACTATGAACCTCGTTCCTGAGTCTGTTGCCAATGCTTCGGGGTATCGTCCGTACGAACGGTATTATATGAGGAAAATCTATTTTGTGTTGTCTTATGACCCGACGGCGACCGACCAAATCGATGTTGCCAATGCCGGTACATATAAGAATTATTATTTCGTGGAAGGCGATCGCCCTTATATTCGACGGGAAACATTGGTGGAGAATTGTTTCATTCGTCCAGGGTTGTTGTTCAGTAGTCGAGATGTGGACAATACCTATACGGCATTCGGGAGATTGCGTATTGTCAAATATGTCAATATTCGCTTCGAGCCGGCCGGTCGGAACGACGAAGGTGTAAATCAATTGGATTGTTATATCTTGCTCAGCAAGGATAAGCCGCAGTCTGTCTCGCTCGAATTGGAAGGTACTAATTCCGAGGGCGATTTAGGTTTTGCCGTGGGAGCTACTTATCAACATCGTAATATCTTCAAGGGTTCCGAAACTTTTTCGGCTAAGGTGCGCGGTGCTTATGAAAGTTTGTCGGGCGATTTGAGCGGACTCATCAATGACCGATATACCGAGTTGGGAGGGGAGATAGGAGTTACTTATCCCAAATTTCTTTTCCCATTTTTGCGTACCGATTTTCGGCGGCGTATGAAGGCCAGCACCGAATATAGTATAAATCTTAATTTCCAGCAACGTCCCGAGTATACGCGAGTCATTTGGGGAGCGGCTTGGAAATATAAGTGGACGACCAATCGGGGATTCTACCGTCACAACTACGACCTGTTGGATATAAATTATGTCTATTTGCCTCGTAAGACCGACGGATTTCTCGAAAACATAGCCCCCGATAATCCGCTTTTACGATACAGTTACGAGGATCACTTCATCATGCGTATGGGATATACCTTTTATTGCTCCAATCTCAATCCCTCCAATCCGGTGCAGCGTCGCACCAATGTCTATACGTTGAGGGCTGCGGGAGAAATAGCGGGCAACGTGCTCAATGCCTTTTCCAAACTTACCTCGAAAGAGCCCGATGGGGGATACAAGATTTTTGGTATCCGATATTCCCAGTATGCTAAATTCGATTTCGATTATAGTTTTACCCATTTGATTGACGAGCGAAACTCTATTGCTTTTCATGTAGGCGGAGGAATAGGCATACCCTATGGGAATTCCGATATTTTACCTTTTGAGAAACGCTACTATTCGGGTGGAGCCAACAGTGTGCGGGGGTGGTCGGTAAGAACGCTCGGTCCCGGTAGTTATAACGGCAATAATTCTGTATCTGAATTTATCAATCAGTGTGGAGATATACGCCTCGATATAAATCTTGAATATCGCACCAAACTATTTTGGAAAGTAGAGTTGGGGGCTTTTATCGATGCCGGTAATATTTGGACGATTCGTGATTACGAATCGCAGCCCGGCGGTCAGTTCCGACTGGATTCGTTTTATAAGGAAATCGCGTTGGCCTATGGATTGGGAATCCGTCTGGATTTCAGCTATTTCTTACTTCGCTTCGACATGGGAATGAAAGCCTATAATCCGGCGGCCGGACAAGACCATTGGGCAATCGCTTCGCAAAACTTCAAACGAGATTCTGCGTTTCATTTCACGGTGGGGTATCCTTTCTGATACTTCTATTTTATATGAGGTCTACAAAAAATAGGATACATATATTTGGAATATCCCGAAATATCCCTAACTTTGCAGCACTTTTTCATAAAAGGTCGGTTGAGTAGCTCAGCTGGATAGAGCAACAGCCTTCTAAGCTGTGGGTCTTGGG
>ENA-OPJV01000569-OPJV01000569.1-human-gut-metagenome-genome-assembly--contig:-NODE-569-length-13926-cov-1.930070_pt1 | contig 13926 bp, 9 predicted proteins | sample MGYA00241772_ERZ501669 | MGnify/ENA primary metagenome ERZ501669 (study PRJEB25962, sample SAMEA2042290) | human gut metagenome | biome: human gut; feature: human-associated habitat; material: faeces...
GCCTAGCAATAGGGGGGAAGAACAAGCACGTTACACAGGAAAGTATTATCCTCCTCCCCTGTGTTTTGCAACGCAAAATATAGGGGAGGTGTCACGGAAGTGACGGAGGGGTTAAAACAGTATAGCAGTGTTTTTGAATGGTTTCTATACTCTTTTCTTGCCGTTTCTCGTAGCATTACGAGGTATTTCAGTTCTCATTATCGAAGATATTTAAACCTCCTCCCCTGTGTTTTGCAGCGCAAAATATAGGGGAGGTGTCACGAAGAGACGGAGGGGTTACATTTTATCGAAAATCTATTTGATTGTTTTTTCAACCTCTTGCCGAAGAGACCGGAATGTATTTGTCGACAAGCACATTCATCGCTAAAATACATGGTTTACCCCACGGATTTTCTGCTGAACTTAAAGAGGACTGTGAAATTAAGAAGCTGTTTTAAATTTATTCCGAGACAGGGGCTCAATATGGCCGGAACATACCTGTTTGCAATGATAATATTATTTCTCAATAAATTTAAAACAGCTTCTAAATCTTTCCCTATTTTTGTGTGAAATGCGAAAATGGGAGGTAGCTCGGTAGAAAAATAGGGCGAGTTCTTTTTTCTCCACTCTCCTTTCTCTATTTTTGTAGTCTCATTTGAATAGCCGAAGTGAAGAATAAAAAGCAAGGGAATAATTCCTCTAAATACAAAGACGGGCATGTGGTTGCTCTGTTGGTGCTCTCTCTCGTTTTTCTGTTTCTCCTGACTCAGTTGCCTGTTTTGGAGTGGGGTGGATTCGCGACGAAACCTGTCGATCTCTTTTCCGATATCCGTGTCGATGAGCAAGATTTGGATTTGCCGGGCGATGCAGAGTGGCAGGAGGAGGGAATGGAGTGGTTGAACGAGGGGGTGGATTCTCTTTCCTCTGTGGAGAAAGATGAGCCGCAGGATCGGCAAGTCGTGCCCGATACGATAAGGGTACAAGAAACAGCCGACACTCTTCTCGTAACGAATATTTCGTCCGATACGGCAGAGGTCGGGAATCTTCCCCGACGGGACGGCGATGTGGTTTTGTTCGAAGATTTCTCGCCGGGGAAAAATGGTTTGTCTCATCTTCTCTCGTCCTTGAAGGAACGAGCCTCATTGGGACGTCCCGTGCGTTTGGCATTTTTGGGCGATTCGTTTATCGAGGCCGATATATTCACGCAAGACGTGCGAAGTTTGTTGCAATCCCGGTATGGTGGGAGTGGTGTGGGATACGTGTCTATGCATTCCGATTTTCCCGGATTTCGTCGATCGGTCATACAGTCGGGCGAAGGTTGGGAAGTGCATAGTGTATTGAAACCCAAAGAAGTCGACTGGAAAGTCATGACTTTGCAGCAGCAGTATTTCGTACCGTTGGAGGGTGCTACGGCTCAATACAGAGGAACTGCGAAAATAGAACATGCCGATAGTTGGGCACTGTCTCGTTTCGTATTTATCGCCCGGCAGGATTGCTCGGTCGAGTTGAAAATAGCCGATGGCGAATGGCAGGTTTTTCCCGTTGCGGGTTCTCATGAGATTCAATCTTTGGCGGGAGAGGGGCAAACCCCACGTTTTCAAGTAAGGGTGGGAAATACGCCAGGATTTGCAGCCATAGGTGTGTGGCTGGACGATGTGCAGGGCATTGCTGTCGATAATATATCGACCCGTGGTTATTCGGGTCTTTCGCTCGGGGCGTTGTCCCGGGAAAGGGCGGTTCAGATGGACAGTATCGTTCCCTACGATGCCATTGTGTTGCAATACGGACTGAATGTGATGACTCCCGAAATTTTGCATTACGGGTCTTATGCCCGTAAGATGACAGAGGTTGTTCGTCACTTGCGGGAGTGTTATCCGCATACCGATATTATATTGATGGGAGTAGGTGATCGCAGTCGCAAAGCGAACGGGGCTTTCGTTACGATGCCGGCGGTAGTCGCTCTTTCCGAAGCGCAACGTCGTGCGGCACGAAGTGCTGGTGTCGTTTTTTGGGATACATACGAGGCGATGGGAGGGCACAACGGTATGCTTGATTATGTCGCTAACGGGCAGGCGAATAAAGACTATACGCACATTAACCATAAAGGCGGTAAACGATTGGCGACCGAGTTTGTCAAGTCGTTGGAGTATGAAATGAATCGGGAAGGCTTATGAAATTTCGTTTGTCGGTAATAGGGTTTTTCTTCGTTGTCGCAGTGCTGGCAGTGCAACTTTGTGCACAGCTGACAGGCGACACGGTTACTGTACCCTCTTTTTTGAAAAAAGAGAAAAACGTTATCGAGTTTAACGATGCCGATTGGTCGGCTCTGTTCGATGGAATGGTACGGTTGCAGAACGACACGGATACTGTTCCTCGGGTAGTGGCGATGGTTCATATCGGTGATTCGCATGTTCAGGCAGGGTTTCTCACCGAAGCTGTCCGATTACCGTTGCAGCGAAGGTTCGGGGATGCAGGGCGTGGGTTGGTCGTTCCTTTGAAGTTAGCGAAGACCAATGAACCGAGAGATTATTCGGTCGTGGCGGACGGAAGTTGGAATTTTTCCCGTTGTGTAGGGCGGAAGTATAGTAACTATACACCGGGAGTAGGCGGTATAGCTATTGTACCCCGTAACGGTCGCATTGATTTGACGGTTTCCACGCTTAGTAAGACCGATGACTGTGCAGGTTTCAAGAAAGTTCGTTTGTTCCATGCGCCGGTCGACTCTTTCCCGGGAGTAATTTCAGAACCCTTTTTGGTCGAGGGTGAAACCCGATTACCTTTTTTAACCCATTTTTCGTGGGAGGAGTCCGTGTGTAGCGTTCATCTTACGGGAGAAGCCGTCTCGAAAGAGACGCCTTTGGCCATTTATGGAGCGAGCCTTGAAACCGGTGAGAGCGGAATTCTTTACCACACTATCGGCAACAACGGGGCTTTTTACAGTAGTTATGCTGCCATTCCCGGCTTTTCCGAGCAGGTGGCAGCACTCTCGCCGTCGCTTATTGTTTTGTCGTTGGGTACGAATGAGTCGTTTTCCACCTCTTTGACCCGCGACGAGTTATATAAACAGATCGATACCGTCGTTTCGTCTTTGCGAAAAGATTGTCCGCAGGCTCAAATTTTGCTGACTACTCCGGCCGAATGTGCTCGGCGTCGGGTGCGTCGCGTAAATAAAAAACGTAGAGTTTATTATACGCCGAATGCTCGGGTAAAGCTCGTTCGGGAAACGATTCGTTCCTATGCGGTGGAGCATCGGCTAGCTTGTTGGGATTGGTACGAAATTGCCGGAGGCGAAGGTTCGTCCTCGCAATGGCGGAAGGCCGGGTTCATGGCCTATGACCGCACCCATTGCACCGAGACGGGCTATCGGGTACAGGGCGAAATGTTGTATCGTGCTCTTATGAAAGCTTATCAGGAATATGTGGATAGAGTGGCTCAATAATATAAAGACCGGTGCGATCTCCTTTTGGGAAAGTATCGACGTATCGAAAGTCGTGGATTTGTTTGTTTATGACGAGCAGAATCCGCTCATGTTCAATACCGGATTGTTTCTGTTCCTTTTCGTCGGATTTGTCTGGATATACAGGTTGTTGGCGAGGCGCGATACTTTGCGTATCTACTTCGTAATACTTTTTTCTCTCTATTTCTATTATAAATCGAGTGGGCTGTGTTTCCTGTTGTTGCTTTTCGTCGCCCTTTCGGACTATTCGTTGGGGAGGCTTTTAGGTTGGGTTTCGTGGAAATGGATGCGTCGATTTTTCGTTTTGATGAGCATGGCGGTCAATTTGGGGATGCTCTGTTATTTCAAATACACCAACTTGTTACTGGGTACGATTGCCGATTTCACCCGTGAGCCTTTCGAGCCGTTGGATATTGTGTTGCCCATCGGTATCTCTTTTTTCACTTTCCGTTCGTTGAGCTATATTATAGATGTGTATCGGCGGCAAATGTCCCCGGTGACGAGTTTGAGAGATTATGTTTTTTACCTCTCGTTTTTCCCTCCGTTGGCGGCGGGTCCCGTAGTTCGGGCGAAAGACTTTGTCCCTCAGATACACCGTCCGTTGGAGATTACACCTATGCTGTTGGGCGAAGGTCTTTTTCTCGTCATGTGCGGGTTGATTAAAAAGGTAGTTATCTCCGACTACATTAGTGTCAATTTCGTAGACCGCATTTTTGACAATCCCATGCTCTATACCGGATTCGAGAATCTTATGGGTGTCTATGGCTATACCTTGCAGATATACTGTGATTTTTCGGGTTATTCCGATATGGCTATCGGCATAGCCTTGCTTATGGGGTATCGTTTTAAAATCAATTTCGATTCTCCCTATAAGTCGGGTTCTATTACCGAGTTCTGGCGTCGCTGGCATATCTCTTTGTCGAGTTGGTTGCGAGACTATCTCTATATATCTTTGGGCGGGAATCGTCGAGGCAAAGTCCGTACCTATTTCAATTTGTTCATAACTATGGTGCTGGGTGGACTTTGGCATGGAGCTTCGTGGCTTTTTGTGATATGGGGAGCTTGGCATGGCGTTTTGTTGATTGTCCATAAAGTTTATCGGCGTATATTCCCTGTGGTGAAAGACGATCGCCCGGGTATTATCCGCCATTTTTTTCATGTTTTGCTCACGTTCCATGTTGTGGCCGCCGGCTGGATATTCTTTCGGTCGCCTTCTCTTGATGTTGCCGGACAGATATTTACCCAGATATTCACCAACTTCCGTCCCGAAGCCATTCCCGCCTTCGTGTCGGGATACGCCGTTATATTCGTGGCTTTGGTAGTCGGTTATCTGCTCCATTTTGCCCCGCATCGCTGGTCGCAGTGGCTGCAACGCGAGCTTTCGTGGTCGCCGCTGGTAGTTAAGGCAGCTATTCTGGCGCTGGTACTCTTCTTTGTTTTGCAGGTGCGTTCGAGCGAACTGGTTCCTTTCATTTACTCCCAGTTTTAGATTATGGTAATTCTTTTATCAAGTGAAGGGTAGGAATGCCTGTTTGTTCTCTATCGGGAGAGTTTAGAAAAAGCCGTCGGATAGGTACATTTTCCTCTTTCATAATTATAGATTTATTAAAAGTTTTTATTACCTTTGAAAAGTGTCGATCTGTGTAGATCGATTCCAAACCAATACGTTTTTGGAGCTGTAACATACCACGATATAACTGTTGGGAACTATCGAGAAGCAAGCGATTAGGAACCTTAATATTCTAAAAAACGAAATTAAAATTTTACTCGATTATGAAAACCAGGTTATCTATCTTAGTTGTAGCATGTTGTCTATCTGTAAGTGTAATGGGGCAAATGAAAATTGAAAATGGTGAAGGAAATATCTTAGTCGGCAACTATGGAGAAAACACGATCGGTAATGCTGCGATAAGTCTTTACCCCAGTAATACGTCAGGGATTACCCGAGTTTCTTTCAACTCGAGATATACCGAAAATCAATCTGACCTCGATGTCTTTGTGGGGCGTTATCCCGATAGAACTGATGGACGAGAATCGCCTCGATTGCATCTGCACGGGGCATCGGGTGTAGAGATGACCACCGATGCGGGTTCGATTATGCAATATGATGCCGACACTTACGGAGACCAAGTCTATTTTTCTTCTGATGTCATCGGCAATTTTTATACCCTTTCCGACAGTCGATTCAAGGGTAATATAACTCCTCTCTCCAATACCCTGTCCGGATTAGAGCAACTTACAGGCGTTAGTTTTCGCTTAAACGTAAGTGCCCCTTCTGATTCTGCCCAAAATCGTAAGATAAATGTTAAAGGCGATAACCGTACCCGATTTGGTTTTTTGGCTCAGGAGGTAAAAGAGGTTTATCCTGAATTGGTGCGAATCGATTCGTTGGGCTATATGTATGTCGATTATATGGGTATGGTTCCTCTGATTGTGAATGCTTTAAACGAAATTCAAGCCAAAGTCGATTCTCAAGAAACTGTCATTGCCCAATTACAGCAGGAGTTGGTTGAATTGAAGCACAAGGGTGGAGAACCCGTATCACCGCTCCGTCGATCCGAACGGAATACGGCCTCTATCGAGTCGGAGAACACTATCGTTCCTGCACTTTACCAAAACAATCCTAATCCGTTTAGCGCTACCACATTCATACGGTTTGCTTTACCTTATGAAACGGTACAGGCAGACTTGTATATTTATGATATGCAAGGTACTCAAATACGTCGGATTGAAATTGTCGACCGAGGTAAAAGTTGTGTAACTTTACAAGGTTCCGAGCTCTCGGCCGGTATGTATATTTACTCGCTCATAGCCGATGGGAAAGAGATAGACAGCAAACGTATGATATTGACTAAATAAGGGAAAGGAGGTGAGTGTATGAATCCGATTATTATGCGGTTTCGGCATATAGCCGTTTCTCTATCATGCCTTTGCTTGGCTCAACTCCTAAATGCCCAGCTGACTCACACGGTGACTTTCGATCGCAATCTTCTAAGTATCGACACAACCGTGGTGGATCGTGTTTCGTACTTGAAAATTAAATATCTCGATTTATGGGGAGAGGGTAACATCGGATCCCCCGAATTGCCGGTTCACTACCTGCGCTTTTCGGTCCCTTACAATGCTGTCGATTTTACGGTAACCATCACAGAACAGAATACCGTTACAGAACATTACACATTACCTGTTTATCCCGTTCAGCCAGTACAACCGATTGACTCCGCCGATATCCCGTTTGTTTTTCCAGATAGTGTTGTATACAACAGTAGCCGATATTGCCCAATATCTCCGGTACAGGTTGTCAATGAAGGTTTTCTCGATGGCGATAACCACATCGTCACCATAGCCGTATGGCCGATAAGCTATGCTCCGGCCAACGGGGAGATGATGTTTCGCAATTCTGTGACAATTCGGCTCGACTATACATTAAGGAATGGAAATACGACACTGGCTTCTGCCCCAACACCGATACTTTGGGCTATTACCCGCCAAAATTCACGAAGGGTTCATCGATGGGGTCGGGAACAAACCAAACGGCTGGTAGTCAACCCTTCGCAGGTCGATGGATTTGCACCAATAACCATAGCGCATGCAACGGTACCCCTTAACGAAGCGACGGTTTTACCCAGCTATGAATACACGGTTGTCACAAGTAGAGCATTGGCACCGGCTTTTGATCGCCTATTAGGGTGGAAACGGCAAAAAGGCCTTTCGGCGGGAGTAGTCTGTATTGAAGATATTCTGGCATGCCAAGAGTTTCAACAAGGGGATACCCTATCCCATATCAACGACGATGCCGGTAAGCTACGGGCTTGTTTGGAACATGCTTATAAATTAGGTCCGCTTTGTTATGTTCTGTTAGCCGGAGATTATAGTGTCTTACCCATTCGATACGGATATAGAGAAGATTATAATCCGATGTATCCATTAGATAATATATATAAGATACCTACTGACTTGTATTTTAGTGATCTTAACGGGGATTGGGACTTAAATAAGAATCATTGTTATGGAGAACCTAATGCCGATCAAATAGATCATTATCCCGAAATTTTTGTGGGGAGACTGTTGTGTACCGCTCCACAAGAAATTAAGAATTATACTGAGAAGTTGTTGCGATATGAGCGGAATCCCGGTAATGGAGATTATAGTTACTTAAAGAAAGCTTTTTACTTCCAAAGTGATGATCCTCAGGAGAATAATGAGGCTGATACAGTAAAAAGAGCCTGGGGATTAACCTTTAGTGAACACAAAATTATGCAAGAAGAACCCTCTTTCGATGCAAATAAAACTACCGGCCCTACCGGGAAGCAGGTAATCGACGAGATGAACAATCGATATGGTTTTTTCAGCTGGCATGGACATGGAGCTCCCTCTTATATAATAGTAAGTAATAATGCTCAGATTAATAGTAATCGGGTGATTACCGCATTCCAAAATGTCAATTCAGGGAATTTTATCCAAGAAAGTGGTCATGGTTTGGATTGCTTGACCAATCACGACTATCCGGCTATCGCCTATTCAATTTCCTGTACGTCAACTCCTTTTGATATTTACGGGAGTTACGATATTCCATACAATATAGGGAGTTCCTTTACCGTGGCTGGGTTGTATGGCGGTCCTGCCTTTTTAGGGAATACTCGTGAAGGCTTTTATAGGAATTATGCTTCGGTTCGATTGGAAAAAGCGTTCGTCAATTTAATCAAAACGGATAATTGTATTGGAACTGCGGAGGCTCTTTCAAAAGTATACCTAAATGATCATAAAGACCAGGTTAACGATCCTGGTGTAGATGTTGCTCATAGGGTTATTTTAGCCCATCACTTGATCGGCTGTCCCGAATTTTCCATGTGGACCGATATTCCATCGGTTTACAGCGGAGTATCGGTAACTCGAACCGACCACTCGATTACGGTCTCCGGCGCAGGGATAGCAGGCAGCAAGGTCGCTATTACGTCGGGTGCCGATCGACAGCCCGAGGTAAAAGAGGCTACAAGCACAAATATCACGTTCACCAACGTTTCGCCTAACAGTGTCGTAACAGTATATAAGAACAATGCCATACCCTGTGTGGCACCGTTGTATCTGCAAAACGACACGTTAGACGCTTCGCAATATTTCCTGGTGAGCGACATTCATATCGGTAGAGCGGTAGATGCGAACCGCTCCGAAGGGAATGTGGTTATAGAATCAGGCTCCCTGACTTTCGAATCGAGCGGCGATGTATGGATTGGTGATGGGCTTGTTATAAAAGACGGAGCCGCATTGGTTATTAGGAATACTGGCAAAACCGTTCTGTCCGGTGGACTTGTCGAAGGGGGTGGTACTCTACGAATTGATGCCGGCGAAGGAATAGAGATATTGCCTGGCTTTGAAGCAAAAACAGGAGCGAATGTCGAATTTAAATAACACAAGATATGAAAACACAATCATTACTTTGTAGTTTTGTGCTGATGTGCATCGGCGGCATGGCCTTGCAGGCACAGGAATATGAGTATGTGCCCATCGTGCGAGAGAATGTTCGATGGACATTTAGTGATCAAAAAGAGAAAATGACTCTTTTACTGGATAACCGATATATTGAGGGGAAACTATATGCCTATGCCTATATGCCAGACTTTTCGTTCAGGACAGATATTTTGATATTCCTGCGCGAAGAGAATAAAGTCGTCTATCAACTTGATATTAATATAGATCCCTTCGATTCGGTCCCCATGAAATCCGAGATTCCCATTTACGATTTTAATGTAGAGCAGGCCGGCGATACTATGTGGGCCTGGCATAACGACCCGCCCTATTTCGGCATGGTGGTCGAGTGGATTGACACGATACTCATTGATGACACATACAGGAGACGAATCAAACTAAAAGATGTCGACGGAGTCTGTATCGAGGGTATAGGCTATACCGGCAAGCGTAATAATCTCTATTATCCCTTTTGCAATCCCGACACCGAAGCGGGGACAAAATATCTCGACCGGTTAGAGGCTATTGAAAATATAGAGGGTCGGCTTATTTACCAACCCGAATGGTCCAGATTGGGCACCTATGAATATGTGCCTTTCGTGCGCGAAGGGGTGAAGTGGGGATATGACGAATGCTATCGTTTCGACGGCGATACGGTAGTCGGTGGGGTGTCGTACAAGAAATGCTATGTCAGCGAGAGCTGTCCCTTTGAAGAGGGGCAGACACTCTATGGCCTGGCTCGCGAAGAAGACCGGGTGGTCTATTGCCTGCGCCCCGGCGATGAGCAGGAGACAGTACTCTATGATTTCAGCGTCGAGAAGCCCGGCGACCGGGTGTCTACTCGGCTCAATCCCGATGGCGAACCGGTGATGCGCATCGACACCATAGCCGTGAATAACGACCAACTGCGGCGACGCATCAAACTGCTGTCTGGCAGTTATATCGAAGGGTTCGGGAGCCTCGAGCCCTGCCGGGGTTTCTTCTTCCCCTTCGAAGCTACGGCGGAAGAAATCGGCGATCCGCACAACCGGATCGGATACATAAAGAATATGGAGACAGGCGACTATGAATACAAAGGGATAGTCAATACGTTGCGCGACGAGTGCGAGTTTGGCCGGTCGTATGAGCCGTTTGTCAGAGACTGTGAATACGGCTATTATCAGGCCAATTACCATTACCACAACGGTGACTTAACGGGTGATTATGTCCACTACCGCATAGCCGGCGATACGCTTATCAATGGCAAAGCATACAAGAACATCTCTCTCACCGGTGAATGTCCCGATTGGGAGAGAATCCCCCCGGCCGAACAAATCAGGGAAGAGAATCGAAAAGTATATTTCCGATACAAGGAAGAAGAGATGGGTTATGATTTCAACTTGACCAAAGGTGATGGTATTATCCTGAGCGACGTGCACCATGCCTTAGATACAGATATAAATATAACTGTATACGATGTAAAAACCGTCGAGTTTGCCGGAAAAGAGCGCAAGTGCATCTATTTCAAAAATAGTTATGGCTATTATACAGGCTATTGGATGGAGGGTATCGGTGATATGAATCAGGGGACCTTATGGACTTTCGATGATCATGAAGGCTGCCCATATCCGGATATACCGTGTGATGAATATACACATATCCTCTATTACCTACGGGAAAACGGAGAATATATCTATTTACAGGACAACCACAACGGGACACCTCTGGACGACGGCAACTGTATACTGGCCGTGGGCGAGACTCGCATAGCCGCCCTGCGCATCGCCCGCACGCCCGATGCCTTGGTCGTGACCCTGCCGGGCGACGGCTACCGCCTGGCCGAACTCATCGACACTACCGGCCGCTTGGTGTGGTGCGAATACCTCGACGGTGAACCGGGCGAGGTGATTATTCCCACCACCGGCCTCGCTTCGGGTATCTATGTGGTAACTCTCACCGACAATCGCGGTGGGCGTATCGTGCAGAAAGTCGCGTGGTAATTGGATATGGTCAGGATTTTTAAGGAGGGTCGTCTAAGGGAAGTTGCAGTTGAACCCCGTCGAGACTGTCTTCGGGTGAACTGCTTACTCAGACGCTGATAAACCTGATTTTGCATCCCTCGAAGTTACAGGTAGACAGTAGTTTTTGCGATAGGTGGTGCAACGTTGTGTCCGAGCCGACCAGTGTCGTTTGGGTTTTCGAGCGGGTAATCTGTTTGAAATTTTCAAATTTGATTAAGGATAGCGGAGTTGAAGGTTTTTCCCCTATGGCTTTATAGTAAATAAGGTACTAAATAAGATTAAAATTTGTAATAAAAGAGAGAAAAAAAGAAATAATTGGGTCGATGTTACAGCTTTTGGCGGGAAATACCTATATTTGTATAGAAATTTGGTGGGATAATGGCCGGAAGTTCGAAAGATATAATAGATTCACTGATTGCTAAGTTTCATGCTATGAGTGATTTATGTAAAGCTTTCGAGAACGAAAACGGTATTTTGAAAGAGCAGTTGATGCATCAGAAACAAGAGATGCAAGCTTTGCAAAGTAAGTACGAAGAGTTGGAGAAAAGATATAGAAATTTGAAACTCTCGAAGACGGTTGCGGGGCAAGATGGTTCGAGTACCGAAGAAACAAAAGTCAGGTTTGCCAGATTAGTGCGGGAAATCGATAAATGCATCTCACTCTTGAACGAATAGATGCTATGAACGATGATAAATTAAAAATAACTCTGAGGATCGCCGATCTGAAAACCCCGTTAGCCTTGCGGGTCGATTATGGAGCGGACGAAAAATATTGGAGAGATGCTGCCGACTTGTTCAACAAGCGTTGGGCTTTTTATAAGGACAAGTATAAAGACGGATTGATGGATTCGGAATCTATGATGGCGATGGTGGCGGTAGAGATGGCTCGATTGTACTGTGAGATGGTACAAGACCGTAAAACCTTGCTGGCCGATTTAAGAAAACTTGAAGCCGAGGCTGCGAAGATATTAGACGGACATACCGGAGAATAACGGTACGGAAAAGAGAGATAATTCCTGCACTGCGACAGGTCCTTCGAAAGGACAGGTTGGTAGTGCTTTTTTTATAACTATAATTTAGAAAAGATGAATTACATACTATTGATTTTTTCAGTAATTGGCGGTTTGGTCATAGGGGGACTTGTTGTCTTTCTGGTGAACCGCTATCTGCTGGCGACTCGGTCGAAAACAATTTTGGAAGAGGCCGAAAAAGAAGCCGAAGTAATTAAGAAAAACAAGTTGCTCGAAGTGAAAGAGAAGTTTATCCACATGAAAGCCGAAATGGAAAAGCAGGCGAATGCCCGCAATGCCAAGATACAGTCGGCCGAGGCTAAACTGAAACAACGGGAAATGCAGCTTTCCCAGCAGCAACAAGATCTGCAAAAGAAGAAAAGTGAGACCGATGCCATTCGCGCCAACCTCGATACTCAGCTCGAAATGGTAGAGAAGAAAAAACAAGAACTGGAAAAACTCCATAAGTCCGAAGTGGAACGGCTCGAACACCTTTCGGGAATTTCTGCCGAGGAAGCGAAAGAACGTTTGGTAGAATCTTTGAAGGAAGAAGCCAAGACGCAGGCAGCCTCTTATATCAACGACATCATGGACGATGCCAAAATGACGGCCAACAAGGAAGCGAAACGTATCGTGATACAAAGTATCCAACGGGTAGCGACCGAAACGGCTATCGAAAACTCGGTTACGGTATTCCATATCGAATCCGATGAAATCAAGGGCCGTATTATCGGGCGTGAAGGTCGTAATATCCGAGCTCTCGAAGCGGCTACCGGGGTGGAAATTATTGTGGACGATACCCCCGAAGCCATTGTGCTTTCGGCTTTTGATCCCGTTCGCCGTGAAATCGCTCGTCTGGCCTTGCATCAGTTGGTAACCGACGGCCGAATCCACCCGGCACGTATCGAAGAGGTGGTCGCCAAAGTGCGTAAACAGATCGAGGAAGAAATCATCGAGACCGGTAAACGCACTGCCATTGATTTAGGCGTGCACGGTCTGCATCCCGAATTGATTCGTCTGGTGGGTAAAATGAAATACCGTTCTTCCTACGGGCAGAACTTGCTGCAACACTCTCGTGAAACGGCGAACCTTTGTGCCGTTATGGCTTCGGAACTCGGTTTGAATCCCAAGAAAGCCCGTCGGGCCGGTTTGTTGCACGATATAGGTAAAGTGCCCGATGAGGAACCCGAATTGCCGCATGCATTGTTAGGCATGAAGTTGGCGGAGAAATATAAGGAAAAGCCAGACATTTGTAATGCTATCGGAGCTCACCACGACGAAACCGAAATGACCAGTCTGTTGGCTCCTATCGTACAAGTGTGCGACGCTATTTCGGGAGCTCGTCCCGGCGCTCGTCGCGAAATCGTCGAGGCTTACATCAAACGGTTGAACGATCTCGAACAGTTGGCTCTGTCTTATCCGGGCGTGTTGAAGACTTATGCCATACAGGCCGGCCGCGAATTGCGGGTGATTGTCGGAGCCGACAAGATAGGCGATGCCGAAACCGAAAACTTGTCTACCGAAATTGCAAAACGTATTCAAGACGAGATGACTTATCCCGGTCAGGTGAAGATTACCGTTATCCGTGAGACACGTGCGGTAAGCTACGCTAAGTAAACAAAAGAATTAAAACTATGAGAGGAGCGTTGGCAACAGGCCATTCGCTCCTTTTTTATTTTATCCGCTTCCGGAGTTCACGGAGTTTTCTTATTTTTGTGACTATAAAAAGAGATAAAAGCCATGAAGGAATATTTATTTGAGGTTTGCGCAAACTCGGTAGAGAGCTGCATTGCCGCCCAAGCGGGTGGAACCGATCGGGTAGAGCTGTGCGCCGGAATACCCGAAGGGGGAACTACCCCTTCATACGGTGATATTGTCATTGCAAGAGAAGTCCTGCAAAAAACCAAACTACATGTTATTATCCGTCCGCGCGGCGGTGATTTTCTATACTCTCCTATCGAACAACGCATCATGCTAAAGGACATAGACAATGCCCGCCGCTTAGGAGCAGACG
>ENA-OPJV01000575-OPJV01000575.1-human-gut-metagenome-genome-assembly--contig:-NODE-575-length-13859-cov-2.339612_pt1 | contig 13859 bp, 5 predicted proteins | sample MGYA00241772_ERZ501669 | MGnify/ENA primary metagenome ERZ501669 (study PRJEB25962, sample SAMEA2042290) | human gut metagenome | biome: human gut; feature: human-associated habitat; material: faeces...
GCAGGCGTAAAGAAGAACGTGACATTCCACACGAGAAGACATAAAGGATTTCCTTTCTTGCTAAAATTCAATAGCTTACAAAATATCTCGGCTTAATAGGTAACGATTTAGAAACCAGCGAAATTCTGTGTTTTACCTCGTTTTGCAGTAATTCAAAAGAACGCTTTTCCTAAATGCAAAGGTAATATTATTTTTTGAATAACAAACCTTTGCAGATAGTCAAATTCAACAAAATCGGCTATGGTTGCCTGAATTTATATTTCAATCCATATTCTTCAAGTTTGCCATATAGAGTTGTTCTGCTTATTCCAAGCAGTTCGGCAGCGGCACTCCGGTTGCCGTTTGTCTGTTTTAACGCACGCAATATCCGCTCCTTATCCTCCGCGTCATTGCGCAAGGCGAAGCTGACAGTAGAGGTCGGTTTCGTCACGGCAAGTTCCAGATGCTCTTTCATGACAACACCTTCCTGCGCCTGCAATACAGCACCCATAACTTTCTGCCGAAGTTCCCGCACGTTGCCCGGCCATGCGTGTGTCAGCAACGCTTTACGTGCTTCGGAACTGAACCCGCTCACGCTACACTCCAGCTCTCTGTTTGCCATATCACGGAAGAACTCTGCCAGCGGCATAATGTCTTCTTGACAGTCACGCAACGGAGGAACGGTTATCCCGAAGTCGTGCAGGCGGTACAGAAGATCCTGCCGAAAACGCTTTTCATTCACCGATACCTCCAAATCTTCATTGGTAGCAGCGATGATGCGGACATTGAAATTCCGGTCTGCCTTGTCTCCGACCGGGCGATACCGCCTCTCCTGTATGGCACGGAGCAACATCTGTTGGGTTTCCAACGCGAGGTTTCCTACCTCGTCCAGAAACAACGTGCCGCCTTCCGCCTCATGGAAATATCCTTTCTTGGCATTGTCCGCACCTGTAAATGCACCTTTGACGTGTCCGAAGAAAGCCGACGGTGCAAGCTCTTTGGAGAGTGAACCGCAGTCCACCGCCACAAATGGCTTGCCTGCACGTTTGCTCTTGTCATGCAACAGGTGGGCAATATGCTCCTTGCCCGTGCCGTTCTCACCAAATATCATCACGCTCATATCGGTGGCGGCTACCAGCCTTATGCGGTGCATGATTTTCTGAAAGGCGGAACCTTCACGGGCGAATATAGGCATACGGCGTTGTCCTGCCTGACGTTCTTTCAGTATGGAACGGATCAGGGGGACAAGTTTATCCTCCACAAGCTGTTTGGGAATATAGTCTATCGAGCCGAGTTTCATGCTTTCCACGGCGGTATTAACTTCGGCGTAGTCGGTCATAATGATGAAGGGCTGCATCTTTCCCTCCTTTCGCATCCAGCACAAAAGGTCTATGCCACTGCCGTCAGGCAGACGCAGGTCGGCAACCACGATATCATTATCTGTTGCCTGTTGCAGATGTTTCTTCGCGGTTGAGAGGTGGTAAGCCTTCATATTGCGGTAGCCCTCCCGTGACAGCATATTGCAGACATATTCGCAATACACGATGTTGTCTTCCACCACAATTATTTTTGTCTTATTCATCTTCGTATTTTCTCCTTTCCTCTTCTGCCAACCGGATTATTTCCGCTCCCTTATCCAGCACAGCAGTCACAGCATGGCTTAACGCTTCACCATCCGGGAGAGCATCGCCACGAAGCAATCCGTAAAGTACATTCAGCGGTTGGTCGGCACGGAGCACCTCCCACGAACTGCGCAGGTGGTGGATCAGGGAATCCAGCTTTTGCAGGTCTTTTTCTTTTGCTGCATCCCGTACCGCCTGCATTTCCTTTTCTGTTTCAGTTATCAACTTTTCCAGCATGACGGCTTCATTGCCATAGGACAATAAGGCGGAAAAGTCCGGTTTCCCGTCCGGTGTCGCTTTTATGGCACACCTGTCGGAAACCTCCATCAGTTCCGATATGGAGAACGGTTTGAACAGGCATCCGGCAAAGCCTTTTGCCAATAGTTCCCCTTTGTTACAACTGCCCGAAGCGGTTGCCACAACCACCGGGATTGTTGGTGAATTGCCCACGTTGGACGAACGCAACAGTTCCAGCAATTCGAAACCGTTTATATCGGGCATATTCAAGTCTGTCAGCAACAGGCTGTATTCTTTCTGGCGTATCATTTCCATCAGTGCCGCAGCATCGGTGCAAGTGTCGCAGTGTATTCCTTCTTGGGAATACATCTCTTTCAGCATCAGAAGTAATACCTCATCATTGTCAATGGCGACAACATCATGGAATTTATTGTTATGATAAACAGGTGTATTGCTTGTATATCCAAGCTGTTCTTCAGCTTCCTGCATAGAAATTTCAACTGTGAAACGACTGCCTTTCCCTTTCTTGCTGTCTAAACGGATTGTTCCGCCAAGCATCGACACAATATTACGCATTATGGCAAGCCCAAGCCCGAAACCCTCCTTTGCGGCGGCATTTGATAGACGTTCAAACGCACCGAACGCTTGTTTCTGTTCCTCTTCTGTCATGCCTGTACCTGTATCTTCAACGACCAGTGTCAGAACTCCATTATCATATTCAGTAATCAAAGAAACACCGCCTTCTTCTGTGAACTTGACAGCGTTTGACAGCAGGTTATTCCCGATTTGTATTATTCGCTCTTTGTCGGTCAATACAATGGCATCGTGTCCAGTCTTCACGGACAAGGACAGCCCTTTGTTCACGGCAACAGGCATGAACTCCGTTTCAAGTGTGTGCGTGATTGCTGAAATCCGGCAGGGTGACAGACGGGGCTGTTCCTTGCCGTTGTCCAGGCGGAAGAAGTCAAGCAAAGTGTTGAGCATATCCCGCATACGGTCGGAGGATTGCAGTATGTTTTGGATATACTGCCCGGACTTATCCTCACACTGTTCTTTCCGTATCAGTCCGGCATAGCCTGTTATTGCTGTCAGCGGTGTGCGCAGTTCATGGGTGATAGTATGTACCGCCTTCTTCCTTGACGTTATCAGTGCCTCGTTCCGTTGTACGGATTGTTCCAGTTGCCTTATCAAATCAGTTGTCTTGTGCTTGTATTGTTTAATGCTTTTTGCATCACGATGTATGATGATGTAGGAAATTAACAACAATAGAAGAACGAATCCCATTAAACCGCCTACTTGCATAAATGACTTTTCACGCATGGCAACTATTTCGTTTTCCCGGCTTTGCAGTTCGGTTTGTACCTTTTCTTCTATTTGGCAAATCAATTCTTGCAGTTGTCTGTTAAGTTCTGCATTACGAGCTGCAAGGCTGTCGGCTTGTTCCGACAATTGGCGATCCTGCACTTTCTGTTCGCTGATTACGTTTCTATTGACCGAATGAAGGATAGTGGTTGATACTGCTGGAGTTACTTCCTTTTTTTTGCCGAATATGCCTAAGAAACCTTTTCGTTTTGGCTTTTTGGACTGTTCCTGCACACTTTTCTGTACAATAACCGGAATTTGATTGGCTATCTTCTTGTTAATAGATTGTTGTTCATCCATTAACCGGACTATCTGGAACATCTGTCGTTCCTTATCCTCTAAAAGACTGCGCACACTATCGATGCGCTCTGCTGGATAGGTGGCCTTGAAACGGCAGAGCATACTGTCCATTGCCATACGCCGTGCATGGTAATGCTCGATATCTTTATCGTTCCATTCCAGTATTGTTTCACCCAATAGAGAAAATTTTATCATTTGAATATTGATATTGTTTATTTCTTTTCGGAGCTCGTCTATTTTTTTATTGCCAAGTTCTAATGCTTCTATCTCCTGCCATTCATAGAGGCTATTATATGCCATACATCCGATAAGAATGGAGATAAGTATATATCCCAACCGTATTGCCTTATAGAAATTTCCTGACCGCTCCATTATTTTAATGACATTGATTTTTGGAACATGAATAAAAGTTTATCTTTTTCGTTCATGCGGATATTATCAGAATAACCGTCTTTTGTTATTTGATACCCACATGGCTTAACCATAAAAATGCCTAAGCCCTTAGTGTACGAACTTACTTCTGAGGCATAGTCTTTACTTGTATTTAATGGAACTTTCCCTTTAATATGACACCACTCATTATTACAACTGATGTCTTCAATCTCAGACATCAGTTTTTGCAAATCTGTAATAGCTTTGGAACTCGCTACTTGGGGTATCTGCAACTCAAAACAGAGCATCGGTTCGAGAATGTCCACACCTGACTGTTGCAAAGCCAGCCTGAAGACATAAGGGGTCAGCTGTCTGAAATCAGCAGGTGTACTTACCGGGCTATAATACTCGGCTTGAGTAAAAGTTACTTTCAGATCTGTCACTTCCCATCCATGTAAACCAGATTGGCAAGACATACGAATCCCTTCAAAAACGGCATTTTGAAAAGAATGGTTCAGATAACCATAGGAGATGTCACTTTCGATTTGCAACCCTGCCCCTAACGGTAAGGGTTCAAGAGTCAGCCCTATTGTGGCCCAGTAAGGGTTGGGTGGTACTTCGATCTGAATAATCTTATTGACCTTTTTTATAGGTCGTTCTTTGTAGATAGTCTTGATCTCATCAAAATGGACCTTTACGGAAAATCGTTCTTCCAGCAATGTCTGTATGATTTCCTTTTGGGTCAAACCATATAACGAGATTTCCAATTCATCACTATATGAGTTTATGGAAAAGGACAAAGACGGGTCTTCAATCCACAATGTATTCAGAGCGGATATCACCTTGCTTCTCTCTTCGGGCTTATTTGGCCGGACGGAGGATTTGAGAGCGGGATGCTGATGAGATAATCCTTGAATCAAACAAGGTTTAGCACCTAAATAATCTCCGATTCGAAAATCTTCTATATCTTCTACAATCGCGATATCATTGGCACCCACTTCATCAACATTTATCTCTCTGCCCTGATAAATAGTCTTTAGATTTTTAATCTTGATGAATTTTTCCGAATCGTTGATTCTTACAACGTCTCGAAGTCTCAGACTTCCGTCAATTATTTTAAGAAAACTTCTTTTATGCCCTTTGGGGTCATGCTCTATCTTATAGAGATAAGCTGAAAGTCTGTTTGAGACTGATGCCGGAGGAAGTATAAAAGAAGAAATGGCGTCCAACAACTCATTGATACCGATATTGAACATTGCTGATCCATGTAGCACCGGATAGACTTTGGCTTTTGCCACAAGAGCGATTATCGTATTCCAATAATCAGCCGGTGAAATTTCGCTATCCGCCAAATATCGTTCTAATATATCGTCGTCATGGTTGCATACAAATTCTTTGTATTCTTCCTTTATATATGTTTGGGAGCAAACCGGATAAACCGATCCATCGACAACAGTTTGCATAAACAGGACATCTTGCGACAGATTTGTTTTTATATCCATATACAAACGCTCCAAATTCACACCGGCACGGTCAATCTTATTGATAAATATAATTGTCGGGATTTGCAGCTTTTGTAAAGTACTGAACAGCAACTTTGTCTGCGCTTGTATGCCTTCCTTTGCGGATAAGATGAGGACTGCTCCATCAAGCATTTTGAATGTCCGCTCCACTTCCGCAATAAAATCCATGTGTCCCGGAGTGTCAATGATATTGCATTTCACTCCATTCCAGATAATAGATGTCGTAGAAGCCCGGACAGTAATTCCTCTACGTTTCTCTATATCCATAGAGTCCGTTATGGTGTCACCATTATCCACACGGCCGCACTTTTCCGTTGCTCCACTGGCAAACAGCAGATTCTCGGTTACGGAAGTTTTTCCTGCATCAATGTGAGCAAGAATTCCTAAATTTATAATATTCATTTGGATTAAGCAATAATATACTACAGTAGATGCATTGTCGAAACGCACCTTTTAATACCTCCTCGTAGCATGTGAGAACTACAGGATTACTAACTCGTATTAATATGTATATTATTACTGCCGCATAACGATTACAAAATTACACAAAAAAATATATCTAACAAAAGTGGGAGGATTTTTTAACTTTTTACCATAGACATTTTATTAGGGAAGCGTAGGTTCAACTGGCAAGTACAAATAAGTAGAAATGTTTGAACAACACCGTTTTAGGAAGTTGAAAAATCAAGTTTCTCTCTCGGTATAGCGTTTATTTTGGCCAATATCTTCTTTAGTTTAGCATTTGTGTATTTCCCATTCGTGTTCTATTTAGCTCCTTATTATGAGTATGTAGCAAGTTACTTATCAAATTCAGCCTCTTTGAGGGTCAAATATGGTTTTGCAAATGGTGACTGACAAGACATAAACAAGGTCAGCAGGAATTTTTTACATAAATGGACATGAATGTATATAACCTAAAATAAGAATAAATTTTAATAAGGGCTGCCCAAAAAGAAAAAAATGCAGTTGCCATCCTATAGATACTTGCAGAAAGGATAAAATTTACTTTTAGACCTTTTGGGATAGCCCTTATTAATACTTCAGATAAAATTCCTTAGGTTATATTTTCAATCCTTTGGACCGGGTTTCCTCCTTGGCATACAGTCCCGGACGCCCGATTATGACATGGTTGGCAACGATACTATCCGCCGGACTGCGTATCTGCGGCGGTGCATTTTCGGGATATTGCGCCTGCCTGTTCCTCACATCTTCCGCTTCCGGCTTGAGCTGTTGCCCTTCATTCTCCTTTTCTGCGACTTCGGGCGTGGGTGGCGCAAGCTCCAGCTGAATTTTTCGGTCAAGGGCGGCAAGTTCGGACTTCAACTGCTTCAGCTCGTCCTCCTTCTTCCACACCTTACCCGCTATCTCCTGTAACTGCGGTATCTCCATCTCCAGCACCTCGTTCTTCGCCTTGTACTGGTCGATGATGGAGGGTATCCTCTCCATCGCGTTGAGGAAGTTGCGGGCGGCGGCCAACGGGTCAGCCATCGCCAGATGCCCGTTGTTGTAGGTGTACTTGTAGTTCCCCTCGACCACGAAGCGGTTGTCGGTGAACTCCAATCCCTCTTTGAGTATCCTTTCGCTCACCACCTTTATCGGAAAACCGTAAAGTTCACCGACCTGCGTGTACAACCCTCCGGTCGTGGCATTCTTGGCTATCTCCTGCAAACGCTTTCCGATGACCTTCTCATCGGCGGAATCCACTCCGTCCACCTTTATTATATTAAGGCGGTTGCCCTCCTTGTCGGTCTGCACCACCGACAGGAAGCGGTTCCAGTCCTCCGTCATGGCATCTATGAAAGCCGTGTTGTTGCGCAACTCGCCGGTCTTTGACTCCAGCTTGAACTCCGAATCACGCTTGCCCTTGTTGAACGACTTGCGTTCCCCTTCGAGCGATGCGATCCGCTTTTCCAGTTTCGCCTTGTCCAACAGGTCGGTATTGCCGGAGAGCAACGCCATGTATTCCGAGAAATTCATGCCCGATTTTTCGTCCATTGCCCCCTCGTCGATGGTACGCGCACCCATCGCACCGCTTTTGAGCTGGCTTATGAAAGTCTGCTTGCAGTGCAGGAGGTTGAACTTGTAGCTGTCCAGTGACTTCTCCACCGCGTAGATGATTACATCCACGTTGTTCCCGGCGAAATGTTTGGCAATCTCATTACCTGCCCTAACTCCGCGTCCGTCACGCTGTTGCAAGTCGGACGGTCGCCACGGCGTATCGAGATGATGGATAGCCACACACCGTTTCTGGGCGTTCACACCCGTTCCGAGCATAGAGGTAGAGCCGAACAGCACACGCACCGTCCCGGCGTTCATGGCGTCTATCACCGCCTTCCGCGCCTTGTCGGTCTTGCACTCCTGAATGAAGCGCACCTCGCTTGGCGGTATACCGTAGTCCTCCGTCAGTTTGCGCTTGATTTCCGAATAGACGTTCCACCCGTCGCCCGGCTGGTATGTCCCCAAATCAGAGAAAACGAACTGCGTGCCTTTCTGGGCGTCGTATTTTTGATAATACTCCGCGATCATCTTGGCACAGTGACTCGCTTTGTTGTCGGGATGATCTTCGTAATTCGGGTCTATCATGCGCATGTCGAGTGCCATTTTCCGGGCATAGTCCGTGGCGATGAGCATCTTCGCCTTTTCTTCCGTTTCCGAAAGCGGCAGCCTGCCCAACAAGGTGGCATCGCCCGTCTTGGCGAACTGCATCAGTTTCTGTATGAAGTCCTCCTGTTCCGGCGTGGGCGGTATATGGTGCAGTATCTCGTTCTTGGCAGGACGGTCAACGCCCACATCCTCCGCCGTGCGGTAGTCCGTGATTTCATTATAGAAGGCGGCAAGCTCCGGCACTTTGATGAAGTAGCGGAAACGCTCCTTCTGGACCACATTGTTCGTCACGTTAAATTCAAAATCCGTCGTCTTCTTGGCAAATATCGCCGCCCAAGCGTCGAAACATCGGATGTCCTGCCGTTCCAGCTCCTTCGGGCGCAGGTACTTGAACAGCAGGTACAATTCAGTCAGTGAGTTGCTGATAGTCGTGCCGGAGAGGAAGGTCGCACCCAAGTCTTTTCCTGTGCGCTCCTGTATGGTGCGTATGGCAAAGAGCATGTTAAGTGCCTTCTGGCTTCCCTCGCTGTTTCCCAATCCCGCCACACGGTCGTGGCGCGTGTTGAAAGTCAGATTCTTGAACTGGTGGCTCTCATCTATGAAGATGTGGTCGATGCCCATCTGCTTGAAATCCACCACGTCGTCCGTGCGTGACTTTATGGCGTGTTCCACCTTCTCCAGCTTCGCCACAAGGTTGTGCTTGCGCTTCTCCAATCCTTTCAGCATCGCCCGCGACACGTTCTTTCCCTGCTGCCGTAGCACTTCGAGGTTTTCCTCCACCGTGTCAAGCTCTGCTTGCAGGATGCGCTGCTGCAATTCCGGCGACTGCGGTATCTTGCCGAACTGGTCGTGCGACATGATGACGCAATCGTAGTCGTTGTTCTTTATATTATTGAAGAAGCGCACACGGTTGGCGGTCGAAAAGTCCTTCTCCGAAGCGTACAGAATACGTGCGTTGGGATATGCCGCCTGATAGGTGGCTGCAATCTCCGCAACGTTGGCTTTCAGCCCGATAATCATCGGCTTGTGTGCCAAATTCAGACGCTTCATCTCATGCGCGGCGATGCACATTATCAGCGTCTTGCCGGTTCCCACCTCGTGGTCGCAGATCCCGCCGCCGTTCTGTTTCAGCATCCAGACGCAATCCTTCTGCGACGGGTAAACGCTCTTGATTCCCCGGCTTGCCAGCCCTTTCAGGTTGAGGTCGGGAAAGGTCTGATGGGAGCCGTCGTAGCGCGGGCGCACGAAACAGTTGAACTTGCGGTTATACATCGTCACAAGCCGCTCCTTGAACTGCGGCGACTGCTCTTCGAGCCATTCGGAGAAGCCGTTTCGTATCTCGTCAATCTTGGCGTTGGCGAGTTGTATTCCCTCGCTGTCGCGCATCTTGATGTCGTTGCCATGCTCGTCCTTGCCGATGGACTTCATCATGTCGGGGCAGGTGTTGTGCAGGGCGTGCTTCAACAGGTGCATACCGTCATAGTTCCGGTAATACCCCTTCACCAGAAACTCGTCCGTGATTTTCATGGTGCGGTAGCCGCACACCACCGAAAACTCGTCCATGCTTGCGGAATAGGCGATTTTCACCTCCGTGTCGAACAGCCGGCTCATGTAGGCGGCATAGACACCCGTCGGAATCCAGCGTTCCCCGAAATTGAAGTCCAGATCCTCGAAGGCGATGCGCTGCGGCTCGGCATCTTTCAGAGCCTCCAACGCCTGCTTCACCTCCGGCATACGCTCATTTTCGGGATTGTCACCCATCCATGCCTCTATGCGTTCCGCTTTCTCTATGACATTTCCGGCGATGAAACGGTCTTTGATTTCGTAACCGGTCACGAGCGGATTGTAGTAGATGCGCCCTTGCAGGGCAGTGAGCAAATCCTCCGCCGTGCTGTCGGTTATCTCCCGCATATAGTCGAGATTGACCGTACCATATTTGTTGAGCGACGCAGACAGGGCTTCTTCGGGAGAGCCTACGTTGGCATGGCTCTCCACCGCGAAGGAAACAGGATGCTCGAAGATGTCCGCCTTGACGAACTTTCCGTTTTCCATCCGTTCCAGCGAAAGGATGTCGCGCCCGCCCGCATCCATCATCACTAACTTCACGTTCTGCTTGGCGTTGAGGTTGCCGTAGCGCATGACAAACTCATCGTAACAGGTATTCAGATGCTCTCGCCACGGAACATTTGCCTCGCGCCGGAGCGATTCATAACGGTACAGACGCTCGTAGGCGTCACGCAGCGACACATACAACAACGCCTTTTCCTTCTGGTATCCTTTCAGGTCGAGCGGCTGGAATGTCGCCCCGTATGGCGTGATGTCTTTCAGGTAGCCGATGTTATGACGCCCCCGGTCAGCCACCAGCGACCCTTCGCGCAGGTGCATCTCCGGCGTGCGGTGGTAGGCACGCGGAGAAAGGTCCACGACTTCCTCCTTCGGCTTTTCCGCTTCGATGTCGGGGAAAAGGAAAGTCCCCACCGCTTCCGATGGGGTATCTGTAACGGCAGGTGCGGCGACTGCCTCCGGCTGTGTTTCCTCCTGTCGTGGCTGCTCACGGGAAGTTTCCGGCACGGCTTTCACTTCCGTCTTTTCCGCCACTTGTTTCTCGTTATGCTGCCTTGCCAGTTCCCGAAGTTCTTTCCTACGCTCCGGCGTCAAACCCATCATCATTTCATAGAAACCGTTGATGGGAGGATTGGTATCCCAGTCCAGTGTGGCATAGATGTCGTCCGGGTCGGCAGGCTTGGCGGTGTTCTCCGCTTTCACCTCCTTATTCTCCATTGCGGGTTTTGCAGTTGGAGCTGTCGGTGTAACCGTGACTTTCGGTTTGGGCGGAGTGGACTTTGCCGTAACTGCCTTTTTCACCGTCTTTTTCTTTTTGGAGGTTTTCGGTTGGCTGACCTCTTCCGTCATCCCCCAGAGGTCAAGCAGGGTGAGCTGCACGCCTGCGGAATATTGCGGGCGCGGTTCTATCTCCGGCTTTTCATCTGCGGGTTGCGGCTTTTCTGTCGGAGTTTCCACCGTCTGCGCCGAGGATACTGTTTCCAATTTTATGGCAGGACGCTCTACTTTATTTTGAACGGCAACTTTTTCTTCCGTTCCTGCCTGCCGGATTGAACCCGAATACAAGCGCATGGCAAGCCTGTAATGGAAATCCTCGTCGAGCATACGGCGCAAATCCCCGGCGATGCCTGCTGCCTTGCCCTCGTGCAGATAAACCATAGCGGGCTTCCCGTAGGGGTCTGTGTCAAGTTTCGCCATCGTATGCACGATGCGTTCCGGGTGGTGGATGAAATAGGCGTTGTCGGTCAGGGCGGTTTTCGTGTCCGTCTGTATCACGGTCATCAGCCGCTCGTCCTGCGACATTTCCTTCTTGCTGAGGTTCTTTTGCAGGACAATCAGGTCACTGCCCACCTCCGTGCCCGCGTTGTCCGTGAACAGGTTGTTGGGCAGGCGTATCGCGGATACCAGATTGGCCTGACTGAACAGCTCGTTACGCACGGAGGTCTTGGTGCTATTCAATACCCCTTGCGAGGTGATGAACGCCACGATACCGCCGTCACGCACGGCATCCAGTCCTTTGAGAAAGAAATAGTTGTGGATGGTTTTCTGGGCGGAGCGTCTGCCGAAAGAGTCGCTCCGCTGAAACTCCGCGTCGAACACGGCAATGTCACCGAACGGAATGTTGGACACCGCCAAGTCGAAATAATTGTTGAACGGTCTTTCGATTTTCTCAAAACCGCAGGTGCGCATTTTCTGGTCGGGATAGAGATGCCTCAAGATTGTACCCGTGAGCAGATCCTTCTCGAAAGCCATCACATCCGCATTGGGGCTGTGCCGCAGCATGGAATCCACGAACACGCCGACACCTGCCGACGGTTCGAGCATACTGGCGGGGCGGACGCTGTAATCTGCCAGCACGTCCGCGATGGTGTCGGTTATCTCTTTGGGGGTGTAGAAAGCGGTCAGCACGGACGCTTTCAGCGAATCCACAAACCGCTTGTACTCTGTTTCGTCCTTGCTGTTCTCACGGATAAGCCTGTGCAGCTCCACCGTCGGGGCGAACAGTTCGAGGTCGGATTTCGCCCACCGGACGGCATCCGTCAGTTCCTTTGCAGGGTTGAGGATACATTTCAGACCGCCGAAACCGCAGTACCTTTGAAGTATGGCACGCTCTTCGGTTGTCGCTGTCCTATTTTCCCTGTCAAGGATGAATGCCGTCCGTATCGCCTCGATGTTGTCCCGCAGTTTCTGTTTGCGGTTAAACGCCATATTCGTCTAAGTAAAGGACGGTTGCTCCCGTCAGCTCCGTGTAGAGCAGGTCGTAATCGGAAGACAGGGCGAAATTGTCATCCGAGAGGTCATAGACGGAGAACACGTTGCCGACAAGCGGCAGCAGTTTCAGGACAAAGGCTTCACGCTTCTCTTCCGGCACTTCATCGGCAAACTCGTTTTCCACGACTTCGCGGAGGATGGCGTAACGGGAATAATGCAGCCCGCGCAGCAGCGTGTCCATCGCCAGTTCCTGCGCACCATCGGCGGGATAGCCTTCAAGCCGTGCCCTCTCATACGTTTCGGCGGCACGGTCGGCCCGTTCCCGTATGAAAGCGGTGTCGTCAGCCTGTTCAAACTTGTTCGTGCGGAGATAGTCCAGCAGGTACAGACCGTAATAGGAAAAGTCGGTCTGACCCTCGTTTTTCTTCTTGTTGTTCATTACTTTGGATTTAGCGGATTGATAATTAACGGGATAATCGGTTGGAAAAAGGAAGAAAAAGGCACTCGGTATCCCTCCGAGTGCCACCACTAAATCCAAAGTATGAGTGTAATCCGGTATCGAAGAACAATTCATTACTCTGAACAAGTGGCAAAGTTAATACTATTTCTTCCGTCCTGAAAATTTCTTGTCCTTTTTAGCCTCCGGGAACACAAAAGTCGTGTTATATTCCCCGTCAAAGGCGACAACAGCATCGAAACTCTTGCCCTGTTTGCTCTTGAACCCTTTGAGCAGCTTGGTATGCCCTTCGGTGAGCAGGTCTTTGATTTCATCGTCGGACAGGGTGCGTCCCGCTTTCAGCCGGAACACGGGAAGCCCGCACTCCGTGTTGTCGCAGCGTACCACCTTGCCGTAGAACCGCATCCTGCCCGTGCCACACTTGGGACACGCGCAGCCGGAGTCACGGCTGCCGAAGAGCTTGTCGCACGAGATCAGTTCGGAGGTTATCTCACGTGTGTACGCCTCTATCTCCTTGCGGAAGGTGTCGTCGGACAGTTCCCCGCGCTCGATACGCGCCAGCTCCTTTTCCCATTCGCCCGTCATGGCAACATCGGCGATGCGCATCGTCTTGACGACGGAATTGAGGGCAAGTCCTTTTTCGGTGGGAACAAGCGACTTCTTGCAGCGTTCCATGTAACCGCGCTTGAAAAGCGTTTCGATGATGGAGGCGCGTGTGGCGGGAGTACCGATGCCGCAGTCCTTCATCGCCTGCCGCAGTGCGTCGTCCTCAATTTCCTTGCCCGCCGTTTCCATTGCCGAGAGCAGGGTGGCTTCGGTATGCAGCGGCTTGGGTTTGGTCTTTCCCTCCGTGATGGAGGCGGCTTTCAGTGCCAGCGTGTCGCCTTCCTGCCAACAGGGAATGGCGGCGGTTTCCTCTTGGCTGTTGTTCTCTTCTCCATTCTCCTTGCCATAGACGGCACGCCATCCGGCTTGCCTGATGATGCTGCCTTTTGCCACGAACTCCACTCCGGCACACTCTGCCGTGACGGTGGCAGTGTCCTTGACGCATTTTTCGGAGAAAGCCTCAAGCATGCGCCCGGCTATCATGTGATAGACGGAGCTGTCCCCTTTGGAGAGGAACAGCGG
>ENA-OPJV01000595-OPJV01000595.1-human-gut-metagenome-genome-assembly--contig:-NODE-595-length-13430-cov-1.867065_pt1 | contig 13430 bp, 7 predicted proteins | sample MGYA00241772_ERZ501669 | MGnify/ENA primary metagenome ERZ501669 (study PRJEB25962, sample SAMEA2042290) | human gut metagenome | biome: human gut; feature: human-associated habitat; material: faeces...
CGTATGCAAAAGGAAGGAGGTATTTTGATGCGGTTGCCCTGACATTTTCTCCAGATTACGGGTATTCCACGAAAGTTTTTTGTACATTTACAAAATCTTAAAAGTAAATAGGCTTTGGCCTATAAACGATAATAAAAGCAAGTGCTACACTGACTATAAAGATAACCAATGATGGAAGAATCTCTATTTCTGAAGTTCTGCAAATATGTGGACAAGACTATATTCTCAAAAGAGAATGTAGGAGAGACCGTTGCTTTCATCGTTGACCAGACCTTCATCGATGATTTCTGCAAAGAGGCTGGAGTTAAGGAAGATGTTCTTCTAAGCGATGTGAGAACAAGACATTATAGTGTTAATTCCTGTAATGATATTCTTAGCATCAAAGGAATCATAGCCATACAGTTATATGCTGCCACAAAGCGTGACGACTCACAAGAAATGACCGAAAGGAACTATCGGGACAGGTTTGACCAGTTATTGAAGTGGGAACTCAAAGACTTCAACACATGGATGGAGGACAATCAGGAAAAATGTTGGAACAGATTGTATGACTGGTGTGACAAGAATGATTTTAGAATTGCCAAATGCGAATTCAAGACGGGATCTGGAAGATTTGTCCAGTTCCCGCTTCAGCAGGCGGCTCGCATATTCACGCTGAAGGATCTTAAGCACATTGCTTATTATTTCGTCGAGAACAATCTCCAGCCAGGAGAAGATATTCAAGAAGAGGATTTTTGGCGTATTCTATCAAAAACTGATCTTCCTTCATACGTCAAGACCAATCATGGACGCAAGTTGATGGAGAACGGAGAATATGCCCAAGATGCGCCACGTCAGGTTTATAACTACTATCTTAAGTGGGATGGTAGCTATATCAATCCCATTACGGAGAATACGACGAGACTGAATGCGGAGAAATTCTTCCTTTACCTAAAAGGGGATTTCTCAAGCGTTGATGTTCGCGATGAAAGGATGAATCTTGAACAAAGGATAGAGCTGAACAATTCTCTCAGGTCTTCTCTTGAACAGTATTATAGGTTCAAGAGGCCTTACTGTATTATATTCCACAAAAATGATATATACGATAATTATTGGGAGGAAACACGTTATCTGGAAAAGGAAGAAGAAGGTCTTGCTCTGATTATTGACGAACCAATATCCCAAAGTTCCTCAGTTATTTACGATAGAGCGTATCCTGAGTTTTGCAACTCTAAGCTTATCTTCTCGCATGGAAAGATAAGAACATATCAATTCTCATTCACCGATCAGTTGTCAGAGTACTTCTCTTTGGAAAAATCATTCAGTCTGGAAGGTGGGTTGCGAATTGGAAGAATGCAGTTTTTGCGTGGCGGTGCTCCGATTCTCCGCTTACTGACAAACACCGTGTTCTATATTGATGGAGAAAGACCTGATAAGAATCTTGAGGGAGGATGCCTAAACCTGAATTATCTACCAATTGGGAAGCATATAATCAAAATTCCTAACTCAAGGAAAGTTGAATTTGAGATATCTGAGCCAGTATCGGATCAGACTGATTGGAGTCCTGACTTTAATAGGTGGGCCTTCGACAGGAAGGAAGGATTTTGGTCATCAGACAAACGCTCGGAAGGAATAGCGGGACTTGATTTCTCCTTGATCAAGATGGCCACATTTGGATGCGAGCATTCGGAATCCGACATCACAAGATGGGCGCGATTCCACCTTTCGGGACAGTGTGCGAAAAACGAAAATAACATTGCTATTAAATTACTATCCAAATAGGTACTATGGACACTTTTGATTTTGAAAAATACGATGTGATTGGTTTTGTTCAGAAACCAGGCCTAAATAAAGGCCATTCGACAATTACAGTTATGGGGATTGTCGATAGAATCAGTAATATCTATATTCCTCTTTCAAACTCTGAGAGGCTGGCTCTTTTTCCGACAAAAGGTTGTGTTTTCGCTTATGGTATGTATACAAAACACCCTGACTGGACTGGAGAATGTGTCAGGATAGAAGTAAAGCCTAATCATAGTACAAAAGTTCTTAAAGACAGAGATGACTTTATATGGAACTGGAGCAGTATCGAGTCAATATTTGCCGAAAAAGCCGTTAAACTGAAAGATTTGTTGAGGCAAAATGGTGAAGAGAACCACAATATGCTTCAAGCCGCTGGTGTTTTAGGAGCAGATGAGACAAAATATGTTATTTCCGGAGAAAATCTATACGAAATAAAACCAACAATCAGAGTTGCTTCATATTGGCACCGGTCCGATGTTTCTGACAATATTCTGGAATGTAATGGGCATTACTTTGTCTATAAAGATATTGAAAAAACGGAGAGTGGGAGAATAGACCTCACTTCCGATTCTCAGCTAATTGACTGGTATAAAAAGAAAATCTTAAAGAAAGAGTGGAGTATAATCTATGAGTCAAAAAGCTTTGAGGCTGTTGATGATATAGTCAAGGACACCTTGCAAAAGCCAAACATTCCTTCTAATATCTACGAGAGCCGCCTTTCGAGGATCACATCAATGAGTCATAATATTGACTTGACCTTTGAGGAACTGGAAGACTTGGGGACTAGCCAATGGTTTAAGGATGCCGTTCAAGAAGCAATGGACAAGTCTATTGAACGCTATATCGAACGACTAAACGATAGCCGCAAGGACATAATAGACAAACTCCGTAAGGAACATTCAGAGGAAGAACGAAAGTTGGAAGAGGAGCATTTCCTAAAGATGGAGTCGGAGAAAGAGAGGTTTAACAAAGAGAAGCAACAACTTGAAGATAGTTTATCATTAAAGAAAAATACTATTGTGGACTTGGATAACACTATCTCCAAGAAGACTGCAGAAAATAATGCAATATTAAAGAAGGCCGAAGAGAATATTACATCAATTGAAGCCGAAATCAAATCCAAGAAGAACGAACTCGAAAGAATAGAGTCAAGAAAGGATAGTCTTGTGGAAGACTTTGGTGTCATCCACGATGTTCTAAAGATGTGCAGCATATCCGATACTAAAAAACAGACAAAGCCAACCATCGAAACTATCGATGTGGGAGATACTGATGCATATCCTGCTCTTCAACCTTTCAGAAAGAATATAGAATCATATCTGATTAGTTCGAAAGCAGTAATGGTCTCTCTTGACGAACTCATCACAAGGCTTGCGAAGAATAATGTGATTCTTCTTCCGGATGTCAAGACGCTGAACGCACTAATGAACGCTACGGGAAAGTGCAAATATGTAGTAGAATATGTTGGTGTCGATTGGAAATCCTTCAAAGATCTATGGGGCAACGGGTTGGCATCTCTGGTGGATTCATGCTATCAGAATAACACCGTAATACACTTTTTGGTTTTAAGGAACATAAATATGTCTTTCGTCCCCACATACCTACAGCCTATATTCGATATGGAGAACGGGCTTCTGACCTTCTTTCCGGAGACCCACACTAAGTTCCCAGAGAATCTTAAGATACTATGCACGAGGGCATCTGAGAGCGTTGTCCCTCTGACACAAAATGTGCTTGAGAACTTCGGATGTGTGGCACCAATAGAGAAGGAGGTTAACCATACCGATGAGAACATACGACTTATTCCTGGGTATATGACATCATCAATGATGGGGAATCTTTCTCCATACTCAGAAATGACTTATAATTCTACGGAGAGCTATATTGATGACTGAAATAACCCATAACAATTTGTTCCATACACAGAGATTGCTCTATGAATGGCTATGTCTTTCTGGCAAACGGAGCTACGAGACCATCCGCAAGAATTGTCTGTATCTTGACGAAGCATATTCGTTGGGCTATGGTTCGTCGAGTATCTGGTGGCTTTTCAATCCTCTGGTGAAGACCGGTGTCGTCGATTATATAGGCGGTGATTACTATGCTGTATGCCCGAATATTTCGCTCGAAAGAAATGGTTTGATACTTTATTCCGCACTAGGAGGACCTTGTGTAGGAGAAGACGAAACTCCGTTCGTCGGACTGTATATTTCAACCGAGCCAGAATCATTCCCCGAAGCAAAAACATTCGATGCATTATCGGTTCTGCGCACCCTTCCTTCCGTGAATAGAATCGTGGATAACTTTCCTAAAAGTGTTCAAGATTTGACAGGTGCGCAATTCTATAATCACAAGAGCGCAAGAGGGCTGACGAAAGAACTGAATGACGGAGTTGTGAGATACTTTTATATTCCCGAAAAAGTGTATGAAAGAGAAGTTCCATCAAGGATAAGCAATCCTGACGCATTCAACCTTGCTTTCTGTTACAGCAGTGCAGTCAACGGAGAGCACACAGGACATTATCGTGAAGCGTCACATACTCTACGGGTGAACAATTTCGGATTCCCGATAATACTGTTCAGGGTATTACTGGTGGAATCTATGCTTAACGGTTTCATCCCTACTGTTTCGGATTCAACCGTCTCGTTTGAAGGAATCTCGACAAGAGTTACCAAAGAACTGAACAGAATATTATGCAAAACTATTGTGAATGAATAATCCAGTTAAAATATACAATGACCTTCTGACTGTTTATCTGAAATACATAAACAGTGGTCTTCCATTCTCCAGGAACGAATACAATGAGGAGCGCAATGCTCTGATGAGAGAGCAAGGAACCATATCACAGCCTCCTATAATAGAGATTGTTCCGAAGTATAAGGAACAAGCGACCTTGGCACAGTTTTGCGAGAAGGAGGGTGTTTCCAAAGACATCGATGAATTCATCAGTGCAGGTCTGTTCGGTGGCGGTTCCTTGCGTAGCCTGTATGAACACCAGTATAAAGCACTAAAAGAATCATTCATTAACAGAAAGAATATCATTGTAACTACGGGAACAGGTTCTGGCAAGACGGAATGCTTCCTTATGCCGGTAATCGCTGATCTCGTTAAGGAGTCTCGGGATTGGACGCAAAATAGGCCAAGAGCAGTCAGAACTCTAATCCTTTATCCACTCAATGCTTTGGCGGAGGATCAGATGGTCAGACTTAGGAAAGCTCTCAACAGTAGACGTTCAGGTGGAAACGGTGCACTCGACTGGCTTGATAAACATCGGAACGGGAATCGATTCTATTTCGGACGATATACTGGAAACACTCCCGTAAGCGGAACGAGAGACAAGGCAGCTTCAAGGTTGCTTGAGGAAAAGAGAAGCCTTACAGCGGACTGGAACGCGGCAAAGGAGGCTTTCGAACATAATGGCAGTGAAGAACTGATTTATCACGTTCCATGTATGGAACCCGATTCGGCGGAAATGTGGGACAGATTCTCCATGCAAAAGTATGCGCCGGATATACTCATCACGAATTACAGTATGCTGAATATCATCCTGATGAGAGATATTGAGAATCCCATCTTCGAAAGCACGAAAGAATGGCTGCAGGAGAGTCCTGATCATGTCTTTCATCTTGTCATAGATGAGCTCCACACATATCGCGGAACGGCAGGTACCGAGGTAGCGTATCTTATCCGTGTCCTCTTGGATCGCATTGGACTCACTCCGGATTCTCCGCAGGTACAATTCTTGGCATCGAGTGCGTCAATGGAAGAGGACGTACAGACTGTCGATTATCTCAGCGAATTCTTCGGAGTGGGAAGGGCAAATTTCGGTTCTTCTTTCAGGATAATAGGCAATCCTAAAACTCCCGCTTTCCCGAAACCGGAAACTATTCTTCCATATAAACTACTCGAAGATTATGCGCAATCTTCGATAGCAGATACAGATAGGGACTATGCCCTGCTAAATGAAAGCGGTTGCAGTGACTTCTATGCTCTGACAGAAAAATACAAACTCACAGAATGGTCGAAATACTGTCTCAGTGTTAATGGAAGCATCATAGCCCGCGATATAGTGAAGATGTCCGAAAAATTGGATGAGGGCGATTATGACCGTGTGTCCGTCATCTCTGCCATTCTTCAAATAATATGCAGGAGCGAGAAGAATGGACAGTTCATTATGCCGATAAGGGTCCACTTATTTTTCAGAAGCGTAAATGGCCTTTGGGCTTGTTCTTGCAAAGAGTGCACGCAAATCCCTGTCGCGAACAAATTTCCGGAAAGATACGTTGGACGATTCTATAAACGTCCACGAACAAACTGCGATTGCGGAAATAAAGTATTGGAGCTTCTCGTTTGTGAGAATTGCGGTGAAGTTTATTTAGGGGGATATTTGACAAAGAGGGAAGGCAAGACCTACATCACGGTTGAGAAGCCTATTTCAGAAGAATCTTGTAGCTATGGTGTACTATGGAAGCGACCGAAAAATGGAGTTCCAGATGGATGGATATGTGTTGACTTTAACCCTTTTCTAGGAGAATTAAAGAAAGATCCAGATGGTACGTACTGTCTCAGGAAACAAGAAAACGAGGATACGCAGTACCCAAGTAAATGTCCACAATGTGAAATATCGTACAAGGTTAACGACAAGAACAGTATTACACCGATAAGACGGCACTCTACCGGTCTTCAAAAGGTCAATCAAATTCTTGCTGACGGTTTGATAAGAACAATGAAGAATGCCGGTGAGTCAAATTCAAAGGTCGTGCTCTTCTCCGATAGCCGCCAAGCTGCCGCAAAACTCTCAGCAGGAATCGAGCTTGACCATTTCCGGGATGTTCTCCGATGGGCTATGCTAAATGCTCTTAAACGTAACAATCGTGATGTCGAATTTCTGAAAAAGATACGTTCAAAGAAACAAACAGAACTGAGCGAGGATGAAATACAAGAGTTCAAGCGTCTTGGACAAGAGAGACTATATCGTGATATTACTACGTATATCGGATATGAATGGAACGGTTGGGTGGATGCTGAACAAACGGCAAAACTGAATAAATACTTCAACTCGACAGGAGGCGTGAGGCTTGACAATATTGAGGATAATGTGTTCAATTCAATGGTTGGTATCGGAATCAATCCTGCCGGACCAAAACCGAGTGTCAACTACAACCAATGCGCTGGATCATGGTATGAATTATTTGACTTCAATGAAGGCAAGGCAAAATCTGACCTCGGTGATGCAAAGACAGAGTTCCTTAGAAATATTCGTTTTGCCAATAGGAATGAACAGCTGGCCAGCATGTTTGCGAACAAAAACAAGTCATTCGAGGACTTGAAACTGGGTTATTTGAGGCCGACCGCCCCGGCATCAGACAGCACATTCGAAGAAATGCTGTGTTCAGTAATCAGAATTCTCGGCTCACGAAGACGCGTAGTCGGTCTGCGTTCCAAATATCCAATAGGTGAAAGTTTCCCTCAACAGGCCATAGATTATGTAAAGAAGGCTTACAATATCTTCAGCCGGAAGGAATTGAAAGAGACTATGAATAAGATAAAAACAGAGTTGCGTGATAGGCATATCATAGATGCAACATCGGTAGCACTTACAGGGGAAGGACTATCTTTTTCACGGTCTGAGGTAGGTTACAAGTATTGGAAATGCTCCGTGTGTGGATCAGTTCATATGCATCATTCAGCTGGTGTTTGCGTCAACTGTTTTGCAACTCTTGATAATCCTTCTTTTCTTACAGAAAAGGATTTGTCAGATCCATCGGACTATTATCTGACACTATTGAACACTACTGACAAGATATACCGACTCCACTGTGAGGAACTGACTGGACAGACATCAAAGAAGGACTCTAGAATACGGCAACGTCGCTTTCAAGATATTTTCCTCGAAAATGAAAATCCACTCGTTGATGGCATTGACCTATTGAGTGTGACTACGACTATGGAAGCCGGTGTGGATATCGGCTCTCTGTCTGCTGTTATGCTTGGAAATGTGCCGCCTCAGAGGTTCAATTATCAGCAGCGAGTAGGACGAGCTGGACGACGAGGCAATCCCCTGTCTATAGCCTTGACAGTCGCCAGAGGAACAAGTCATGATATTACCCATTTTCTGGAAACAGAGCGAATGGTCTCTGACGCTCCAAAGCCCCCTTACCTTGAGGTAAGGACCTTGGAAATAGCAGAGAGAATAGTCAACAAAGAGGTTCTTCATCAAGCTTTTGGAGGCTCTTGCCATGAATCATCAGACAGTGTGCACGGCAGTTTTGGGAAAGCAGTTGATTGGCCAAAACACAAAGATGACGTTTCACTATGGATTTGCTCCAACGATGGCAAGATCAGGCACATTATCTCCACTGTGACCAAGGGCACAAGCCTGACTTATGAACAGACAAATGAGTTGTTCTCATTTGTCAATAATGATCTTGTAAAAAGAATTACCGAGATTGCAGAGAGCGGTGACTATACTCAAGACAACCTCAGCGAGAGACTCGCAAACGCTGGATTGCTGCCAATGTTCGGATTTCCGACAAGGACAAGGAATCTTTACCTCAGTTCTCCAAACAAGCTTCCTTGGGATGACGTTGTTTCCAGAGATGTCGAAATGGCATTGAACACATTTGCACCTGGTCATGAGATTGTAAAGGACAAGAAAGTGTATAAGGCTGTCGGAGTTGTTGATTATGAATATAATAAATCCCATATTGTTTCTCCGAAATTTAACTCATTAAACAACAAGAAGCCACTTCATCGCTGTCTTTCATGCGGTTTCACTACCATCAGTGCCGAGGGCAAGGATGTGAAATGTCCTGTCTGCAGCGATGTTATGGAGTCTGTTAAAATCTGTTCACCGCTTGGTTTCTGTGTAGACTATAATAAGCCAAGTGTAGACTTCAACGGTAGCTTTGATTGGTACTCTCCTAACAGTGACATAAAACTTGACTGTGAGGAGGTGCTGGTTGAATGCCCGAATGTAAAGAACCTCGTGATAAAGAATAATTTCACTCCATCACAAGGTTTGGTTTATATGGTGAATGATAACAATGGCGATTTATACAGGTTGGGCAAAAATACCGCCGGCATCTATGTCTCAAGGGACGCATATTCGCAAGAAGAGTCTGAGACGATGAAGTTGGATTTTGAAACGAAATATGCATTTGTCGCCTCAAAGACAACCGGGGTGCTGTCGCTCTCATTGAGTAGAGTCGATGACAGAATCAGTCTTGATCCTATTAACAATAGATCTGCAGTAAGAGCCGCTTTTCTCTCTTGGGGATATCTCGTGAGGAAGTCAATAGCGAGTTACCTTGACATCGACTCGTCTGAACTGAATGTTGGCTATTACGTTTCCAAATTCACGAAAAAACCAGGGATATTCTTGGTCGAGAAGTTGGAGAACGGTGCTGGATACTGTAACTATCTCTGTGGAAAAAGGTATCCAGAAGTTCCTTACAAAGCAATCATAGAACCACTTTCCGAAGGAGGAGAAATCTATAATCAACTTTGTACTAAGAAACATATAGCGGAATGCACATCTTCCTGCTATGACTGCATAAGGGACTTTTCCAATCAGAACTTGCATAATATTCTTGATTGGCGGTTGGGCCTTGATTTGGCCAGATTGGCGGCTGATCCAGATGCTAAGATCGGCTTGGATGTGGACTATTGGCGTGATTTCGTAAACGTCACTCTAAATAATATACTCCATCTCCGAGGATTCTCTCTTCAGCCGGAGAAAGGCATGTTGTCAGGAACGAATATTGATGGGAAACCTTGTTGCGTGGTACATCCTCTCTGGAAGCCATCATATTGCTTTGAGAATGCCGGAGTAAAGCCTGGTGAAATAGACATAATCTCTGCTTTTGATGTTCCTAGATTAAAGTAAAGTATTATATTTATGTACTAGAAAAGAACGACAATGAACGAGGAAAGAAGCACGGACAGACTTGCCCGTTACATAATCTGGACTGCGGCGGCGGCGGTGACCGTCACATTCTGCTGGTATTTCAGGAGCGTGCTGGTCTATATTATCATAGCCGCGGTGGTCTCCCTGTTGGGAAGGCCGATAATGAAAGGTCTGAAGCACATAAGGATAAAAGGCAAAAGTGCTCCGGACTGGCTGGCCGCGATAGTCTCACTCCTCCTGATTCTGGTGATATTCTTGGGAATAGTGACTCAGATCATCCCTGTATTCTCCAGCATCATAACCAATGTCTCCGGCAACCTCCAGTCCGCCTCTTTCAAGGCTTCGGAGATCACCGTCTGGTTCGACAAGGTGAACGTCTGGCTGATCGACAGGCTGCCATCCATGGGACGAGACTTCAAACTCCAAGACGCTGTGCTTGGCTGGATCAAGAACGCCTTCGACCTTTCTTCCGTGACCTCAGTCGTTGGCTCCGTGGCCTCAGCCTTAGGCTCCTTCGGCATCGGTCTGTTCTCGGTGATGTTCATCGGATTCTTTTTCGTGAAAGACGAGACCCTTTTCCGCAGGATTGTCGGCTCGCTTGTGCCTGACAAGGTCGAGAAAACGGCCATCGGCGCCATCGGAGACATCGAGCATCTTCTGACCCGCTATTTTGTCGGACTGATGGTCGAAGTCCTCGGCGTGGCTCTTCTCAACTTCCTCGGACTCTGGCTGATAGCGAGGATCGGATTCTACCCGGCTGTCGGAATCGCCTTTATGACCGGTCTTCTGAACGTGATCCCTTACGTGGGGCCGTGGATCGGCGGAGCCATCGGAACCATCCTCGGAATCGTTCTGAAATACAGCAGCGCCGCCGCCATCGGAGTCTATCCAGACTTTATGATGGTGATAATCACACTATTGGCGGTCTTCATCTGCACCCAGTTGGTGGATAATTTCCTGTTCCAGCCTCTGATCTACTCGACCAGCATCAAGTCCAGCCCTCTGGAGATATTCATAGTGCTGCTGATGGCGGGGCATCTCGGCGGAATCATGGTAGCCATTCCGGCCTACACAGTGCTCAGAGTGATAGCGGCACGATTCTTCTCCGAACTCAAACCGATCCGCAGACTTATCGCAGCCACGGATGACGAACAAAAATCTTAATGAATATGAACACGATCTTCAAGAAATTTATGGCGCTGGTCGCCATCATCGCCGGATTCCTGACAAGCGGTAAGGCTAACGCTCAGGAAAAATATTCACCGTCGGGCACCTATCAATTCGCCATGAAAGACGGGAACTCACTTTTCCTTGATGAATATCTCGCCACGGCCGGAAGCGAGACCACTCTGAACGGCAACGAGAAACCATCGATCGTATTTGTCTTCGGAGGCGGATTCAAGGGCGGAGAGCGCAGCCACAAGGAATATGTTCCCTGGTTCAAGATGCTCAACGACGAAGGCTACACGGTGCTCACCATCGACTACCGCCTCGGGATGAAAGGCGTGAAGACAAAGGGCGGAATAGGCTCGGTCAAGCAGTTCTACCACTCTGTCAGAATCGCCAGCGAGGATCTGTTCAGCGCCACGAAGTACATCATCGACAACGCCAAGACGCTGAAAGTCAATCCGGACAATCTGGTGATCTGCGGATCGTCAGCCGGTGCGATGACCGTTCTTGAGACCGAGTGGATGCTCTGCAACGGGAAAGCCACGGAGGCTCTGCCCGATGGATTCCGTTACGCCGGAGTGATGTCGTTCTCGGGGGCGATCCTGTCCCGCGAGGGGATGCCGAAATATTCGCAGACTCCGGCTCCGACCGCATTTTTCCACGGCACGGCCGACAAGGTCGTGAACTACGGGAACATACGGGTGTTCAACTGGGTGTTCGCCGGCACGGACAAGCTCGTCAAGATATTCAAGAAAAATGGTTATGTCTATAACGCTTTCCGCTTCAAGGACCACAAGCACGAGATCGCGGATTCGATGGTGGAGACGTTCGCAGACCAGATCCGCTTCCTTGAAACCAATGTGACGAGAAAGGTCGCCAGAACTGTGGATTCCACAATCGACGACCCTGAGGCTCCGGTTCCGAGCGGATCAGCGAACCGCAAGGAGATGTACGGAAAGTAATTAATTCTGAATATATTTACGATAGACTTCCGCGATTCTGCGGTATCCCTCTTCATTCGGATGGAGTCCGTCCCTGAAGAGGGATTCGTCTAACTTGCCGTCAGCCTTGGTGAGGACAGACTTCACGTCCACGATGTCGTAGTTCGTGAGGTCGCTTGACTTAAGCAGTTCATCCACAGTGGCGTTGACCTTGTCAACCCTATCGATTGCCTTTCTGCGAGGATAGATGTGGACTATGTGGATGCGGGCTGTCGGCTGTTTCACACGGATATATTCAATAAGTCCGACCATTCCTTCGGCAATGGCTTCCTCAGTGCGGCTGTAGATGTCGTTCGTGCCGGCCATCACGAAGATGTGCTTGGCGGAGAAGCCGTCCAGCTCCTCGTGCATCATACGCCACATCATATTCCCGAGACGGTCCCAGCCGTAGCCGCAGTTGATGACGTTTCGGTCAGCAAATATGTCGTTCCACGAATCCACGCCAGCGTGCCAGGTCTTGTGGCTCGGTTCGCCTGACCAGTAATGGGTTATGGAATTGCCTATCATCACGATCTCCGGATTCGGGGCGATGTGCCTTTCACGATAAAGGACTCTGGAATGTCTTTCGGTCCAATCATAGAAAGTGAAATCGCGGCGCTGTCTCAGTGGTTTCAGAATATCAGGCAGATTGGCCGTTGTGCCGAGAGCGTTGAAGATCGCCTCAAGTGTGGCCACCGTGTCAGCCTTGGCCCCGTCCACGGCGATGAAATAGCCTGACTTTTTGCTTTCTTTCTTGCTGACGACCTTCACAGGAAAGTCAGCCTTTCTCTGGATGATGTTCCTTACCGCCTTGGAAGGCCTGTCCACAGCCTCAACCGGGACATTGTAGAACGCCACGGCCTTCTCAACCGGCACCGGCTCGAAATGGAAATAGGTTCCGCCATCGGCTCCAATTTCCATCCACTTCACCTCGTTGTAAAGCGGAAGATAAAGCCTGAACTCGTTACCGTTCTTGGCTGACTTTCCATAATCAACACGGAAACAAAATGTTATCGTGTCACTTGCAGCCTTCCCAAGATCGGAAGTCCCGTTCAACAGGTGGAATCCGCCGTCGTTGTCGATGTCATAGAGGTCAACTCCCAGAGAAGCCATCTCTGTAGCCCCTTTAGGAATATTCCTGCCCTCAAGCACGTACCGGACCTTGATCTCCGGAGCGTTAGTCCCGAAATCAATGTTCCCCCTGTCAAATGTCCAGCAGGTCCCGAACGGTCCTTTTGTCCTTTCAGTCAGTGGATTATGCCACCCATTCACATCAGCCGCCATCGTACCGACTGAGAGCAGCAGTGTCAGACTCACCGCAGACACCGCACGCTTCACGATTTCCGAATATCTCATATTCATTAAATTTTAATTATTGTCCTTTTCAAAACGGCCTCAAAGATAGCGATTTTTCCGGAAGGACACATACTCGGATTTACGAGAGGAACATTTTCAAGCCAAAGTGATACACTCATGATCAAATTGAACCATGACAGGTGCATTTTCTTTCCTTTTTGCGACTGTGGACTTAAAGAATAGGTAACTATATAGCAGTTGACTAACGTGGTATGCAAGCGGTCGCCAAGCAG